>OBYC01000851.1_pt1 | contig 16134 bp, 17 predicted proteins | sample 1550651 | NCBI WGS metagenome assembly OBYC01 (sample SAMEA2580181, study PRJEB22360) | human gut metagenome | biome: human gut; feature: human-associated habitat; material: faeces | place: Denmark | collected 2008/2010
CGAGCTGTACGATCGCCCGGCCAACGTCTTCGTCGCCGGCTTCATCGGCTCCCCGTCGATGAACCTGGACACCCACCCGGTGGTCAACGGCAAGGCGAAGATCGGTGAGGACACCGTGGATCTGCCGGCTGAGGCCGTCAACAAGCTCACCGCCGAAGACAACGGCCAGATCGTGGTCGGCTTCCGTCCTGAGGACGCTGGCCTGGCCCCGGCTGACGACCCGAACGCCTTCTCCCTGAAGGTTGTGAACGTCGAGGATCTGGGCTCCGATGGCTACATCTACGGCAACATCATCACCGATGGCTCCGCCGCTGAGGCTTCCCAGGTCATGTCCGACCAGAACAAGCTCACCACGATTCGTGTGAATCCGCGTGCGCTGCCGAAGGTTGGCGCGACCGTCAAGATCAAGATCGACCCGGCCAAGATGCACCTGTTCGCTCCGTCGACTGAGCTGCGTCTGAACTAATAGATACTTGGCGAGGTCTAATCGCTTCGTCAACCATTAAACGAGGTTATTCTCTTCCTCTCTTATGGCCTCGTTGGAAAAGCCCTGCATAGCTGCGGGGCTTTTCTTTTGCCTTCTAGACGGTCTGAGGGAGAGACCAAACGGTGTTTTCCCGTAAACATAACGCGCCGAATATGTGGCTGGGAAGCGCACTTCCCAAGCACCACGTAAAATCGAACATATGGAGTTGAACGAATTGCCCCAGATGGATCCGCGTGCGCTGAAGGCCACGTCTGTCAAAGCCGAAGACGAACACGCCGATTCAGCGGAACCGCAAGCACTGAAAATCACCGCCGCCAGCTCGAACCCAAAGATGTTCACGCTGCCCTGGCACAAGCCCTTGGCCACCTGGCCTGAGGACCTGCTGGCCAACCTGCCGCGAGGCATCTCCCGCCACGTCGTGCGATTCGTGCACGTGGGCGACGAGGTGTACGCCATGAAGGAGATCACGCGCCAGGTGGCCGAGCGAGAGTACGAGATCCTGCGTCGACTGCAGAAGCTCGAACTGCCAACTGTGACCCCGATCGCCGTGGTCACCGGCCGTCACACCCGTGAAGGGGAGCCGCTGGAGGCGATTCTGGTCACCCGGCACTTGAAGTTCTCACTGCCGTACCGTGCGCTGTTCGCCCGCAACCTGCGCCCGGACACCGCCGAACGACTGATCGACGCCCTCGCCGTTCTGCTGGTGCGCCTGCACCTGGCCGGCTTCTACTGGGGCGATGTGTCCCTGTCGAACGTCCTGTTCCTGCGCGACGCCGACGCTTTCTCCGCCTTCCTGGTGGACGCCGAGACCGGTGACCTGCAAGTCCAGCTCACCGACGGCCAGCGCGAATACGATATCGACTTGGCCCGCACCAACATCATCGGCGAACTTATGGATTTGGCGTCCGGCAAGCTACTGCCCGGCGACGTGGATGAGATCGAGGTGGGCAACCGCCTAGTCGACCGCTACCACTCGCTGTGGAGCGCTCTGACCGACACCGACAAGTTCAACCCGGACGAAATGTGGAAGATTGAGCAGCGCGTCAACAAGCTCAACGAGCTGGGCTTCGACGTGGACGAGCTGGAAATGAAGACCGCCGAGGACGTGTGCGGGTCCGCCCGCGCGTGGTGGACGCCGGCTCCGCCAACCGCAAGCTGCTGCGCCTCACCGGCCTTGACGTGCAGGAGAACCAGGCCCGTCGTCTGCTCAACGACCTTGACGCCTACCGTGCCTCCACGTGGCGTGAGGGCGAGGATCTGGAAATCGTGGCCACCGATTGGATGCGCGAGGTGTTCGAGCCGACCGTGCGTATGATTCCGCGCGAATATCGCTCCCAGATCGAGCCTGCTCAGTTCTTCCATGAGGTGCTTGACCATCGCTGGTTCCTGGCGGAGAAGGCCGGCCACGACGTGCCGATGGGCGAGGCCGTGACCAGCTACATCGACAACGTTCTGCCGAGCTACAACCTTGATTCCAAGGCACTCGCCGAACTTAACGAAGAGGCCGATTCCGGCGTCATTGACGACGAATCCACCTACAGCGACCCGGACGACGACGGCTACAACCCCGATGACGATCCGGATGCGGCAGTGTGGAGTCATTAAGCGGACAATCCGGTGGACTGTCTGTAGGTGAGCCCATCACACAAAGAAGCCCCTCAACCGGCGGGGGTCATAAGAAAGTAATATTGCTTTTTGCAGGAACGGCATGGCTTTGGTCATGCCGTTTCCTGTTTCAACAGTTCTTCCACGGGGACAAAGCCCACAAGGTCGTAGGAGATGCGGACGCCCTGTCTGCGCTTTCCGCTGCTCTTGTCGGGGGCTTCGATGTAGATACCCTTGACAAGCTCTCGCAGGGCGTAGGGTGTCATTTCCTGCAAGTCCTCGTATTTGTGTACCCGCTGAATGAACTTCTCTAAATCTTCAATCTGTCGTTCCTGTACTTCAATTTCCTGCCGTAAGCGGTGAATATCCACCTTGAGTTGCGCCTGTTCGTCCTCATAGGTCTTGCTCATAAGGGAAAAGCGTTCATCGGTGATGCGCCCGGAAACATTGTCCTCATAGATGCGGATAAACAGTCGGTCAAGCTCTGCAAGGCGGCGTTCTGCCTGTGCAAGCTGCGTCTTGTAGCCACGGATGGCTTCCTCGCTGCTCATTCGTAACCGCTGCTCCATAACCGCCCTAAAATGCTTCTCGTAGCGTGTCACATAGAAGATAACCGCTTTCATGTGCATCCAGACCAATTCCTCCAACACAACCGCCCGGATAAAGTGTGCCGAGCAGCTTCCCGTGTTGCTGCGGTAGTTGGCGCATACGAAATGGTCTTGCCGCTTCTCAAAGTAGTTGGTGGTACAATACCGCATTTTCGCTCCGCAGTCGGCGCAATAGACCATGCCGGAAAACAAGCTGCTCTTGCCCGTTTTCGTTCTGCGGTGACGCTGCTTACGGATCTGCTGCACCTTGTCAAAGACTTCCTGCTCGATGATTGCCGGGTGGGTGTTGTAGAAAACCGCCTGTTTCTCAATGGGCGTTTCCCTCTGCTTCTTGTCCCAGATAGAGTTGGTGTAGGTCTTGAAGTTGACCGTACAGCCTGTGTCCCCCCGCCGTTCCAGAATATGAACAACCGTGTTGGTGTTCCAATGGTAGGGGTCGGCAGTTTCGGGGCTTGGGGATTTGATGCCCTCCCTGCGTTTGTAGGAAGTGGGGTTAAGCACCTTTTCCGCTTGGAGCAGCTTTGCAATCTGCATCGGACCTCTGCCCTCCATGCACAGCTTGAAGATGCGCTTGACTACCAATGCCGCCGCTTCATCCACGACCCACTTTGTCTTGTCCTCCGGGTCTTTACGGTAGCCGAATGGAACATTGACGGTCAGAGGAACGCCGCGTTCGCCCTTTGCCTTATTGACAGCACGGATCTTGCGGCTGGTGTCTTTGGCGAAAAACTCGTTGAACCAGTTCTTGATGCCCGCAATATCGCTGTCGGTACTGTTGGGGTCGATGGTGTCAAAATGGTCGTTGATGGCAATATAGCGCACATTGTACTTTGGGAATGTGAAGTTGATATACAGCCCTGTCAGCGAGGAATTACGCCCCAGTCGTGATAGGTCTTTCGTACAGCAGACTGCCACTCTGCCCGCTTCGATTTCCGCAAGCATGGCTTGGAAGCCGGGGCGGTCATAGTTCGTCCCGCTATACCCATCGTCCACGAAAAAGGTTGGGTTCGGGAAACGGTGCTCCTTTGCGTATTGGAGCAGGATCATTTTCTGATTCTGGATGCTGTTGGATTCGTCCTCTTTGCTGCCCTTCTTATCCTCTTTCAAATCTTCCACGGATAAGCGGCAGTAAAGCGCGGTGATTTTATCAGTTGCCCGTAACATTTCTGTTTCCTCCTTCAAAGGGGCAACTGCCAGTACAGGATTGGTTGCTTCTATTGTACCAAGAGACTGCGTATTTGTCATTCAGAATCCTCCATCTTTTCTGTAAACTTTTCGCCCATGATGCGTTCCATCTTTTTATCCAGCGTTTCCACGCCGTCATAGCTGCCTGTGACGGTGTAGACTGTGCCGCCGATTTCCTTTTGCAAGGTGAACTCCGGCAGCCAGAACGCGGACAGATTTTTCACGCAGAGATGGCCGTCCTCGTTGAAGTAGCAGTTGTGCCGTGGGTGGTCGGGCGGTAGGGGCTGCGGTTTGAGATAGGGGTCAGAGCAGGAGAAATAATATTCTGTCAGCTCATCGTGGTCGGCTTCTTCCCATAGCCGGATTTCCTCTAACAGCTCCGGGTCGATTTCATGTTCAAACTCTTTGTTCTTGTTCATGGTGGTTTCCTTTCTCCGATGGCTCATCGGTCTATATTGTGATTTCTGGTTTTGCTCTGCTGCGGTGCGTCCTCTTTCAGCGCAATATCCACATAGCGGTGGATTTTTTGCAGATCGGAAACGACTTCCCGCTGTGCTTTCAGCTTGGCGTACTCCGCTTCGTTCTCGGCGGTCAGCTTCGCAAGCTCGGTCTGCCACGCTTTATGGGTCAGTTTCATATCCGGCAAGTTCGCCCGCAGATAACGGTTAGCCGCTTCCCATATCGTGAGGTCGGCTCGATGCGTTTCTGCAAACTTTTCCTGCTTGCCTTTCCAACGGATTTGCTTGTATTCATCATGGACGGGCTTTGTCTTTTGGAAGTTCTGCGCCTGCTCAATCAGCTTTTGTAGCTGCTTAATTCTCGCTTCCCTCGGCTTCATAGCACCACGGATTTCGCTTGCCTTGTCGCTGACAGAGGACAGGGCAGCGTCCAATTCCTCCAGAGTGAAGATACCCTTTTCCGCAAGAAGATTGACCGCTTTGGAAATGGCTTTGAGTTCATCGGCGGTGTGCTGTTGCTGCCAACTCTGCGAATACTTCCTGCCCTTTGCTTTCTGAATATCCAGATAGCGGAACAGTAGCGTTGACAGGTCGGGAGATTTCGGCTGTTGTGGCTCGGCTCGCAAGGCTTCCTTTGCCTTGAAAATCTCGGACAGCCATTCTTTCAGCTTGCCGATCTGCGCCCGGATTTCACGGAGCATACGATTAGCCGCCTTGATACTGCGGTTGAGTTCGCCACGCTCGGTAACGATGCCTTTCTTCTCCATCTGTGATGCCGCCACGCCGATGTGAACAGTCGGGATTTGCTCAATGCCCTGCCGTTCATAGCTGCGGTGGTCGATACGTTCCGGGCGGTTACTCTGCTCCAAAAAACTGTTGGCAAGGTCAGCCCACGCCTTGCGCCAGACCTCGGCGTTGTCGTGGCTGTTCCAGTCCACAAGGTCAACTTTTCGTGTCTTGTATCTGCCGCTTGCAAGACGGATGCGCTCGCCGTTTTCATCAAGCACATATTCCTTTTTGGATTTCGGAAGCCACTTGCCCTGCTCGTCCATCGGGCGCATCGTCAAGAGGATATGGGCGTGGGGATTGCCGCTGCCTGTGTCGTGGATATTGAAGTCGGCGCACATTCCTTTGGAAACAAATTGAGAGGAACAGTATTCACGGACAAGCCGTAACTGTTCCTCTCTGGATAACTCTATGGGCAGGGCAACTTCCAACTCTCTTGCCAGTTGGGAATTGCCCGCCTTTTCGATTTCCTCCACGCTGTTCCATAGCGTTCCCCGGTCTTTGAAGCCTAGTGGAGCATTGGGTGGCAGCAGGATTTCGGAATGGACGATGCCGCCTTTCTTGGTGTAGTCGTGGGTTATGCCGTCCCATTCGTTTGTGATTTTCTCGCCGCTTCGGTAGGCAGCTGCTGCGACTGCGGATTTACCGCTGCCACGGCTGACGATCTTAATGCTGCAATGGTAAATTGCGATAGTACCACCTCCCGGTTTCGGTTATTCAGACTTGTGGAAAGTGAATAGCTTGCGAAGCAAGGTGTTCGCTTTCCGCAAGTGCGCTAAATGGTAGACAGCGTAAGCTGTCGCAGGGAAAATGCAGTTTTCCCTGTGCGGCGCAAGCCGCCAATGTGGGAGTGTGAATTTCCCACGCTCCCACAAAGCCCTCGGCAGAGCGCACGACACCCGACAGGGTGTATAAGTGCGCCCTTGTAAACAAGGGTATTATTCCGTAACCCCTCCCTCGGCTCGTTTTTTCAAAAATGCTTTTGCTTCCTCGCTGTGTACTGCGTGGTAAAGGTAGTCTTTCGCTTCCTCGTCCGTCATGGCGATCAACTCCGGCACGATGCTTTCCAGATAGCCGCCACGGGCGCAAAGGCGGTGCGTTCTGATGCGGCGTTCCTCTACGAACAACTTCCGTGTCAGCACTTTCTCCCGGTTTTGATACTGTCGTAGCTGCTTTTGTGCAAGCTCCAATTCGGCGTTACATTCTGCAAGGGTGGTCGGTTGTTTTCTCGGCATATCGTTCCTCCTATGATTTTGTTTTGGATATGAAAAGACCGCCTACCTTTTTACGGTAGACGGTCTGTCATTCGTTTTATCGGCAATCTTTACACCAAGACTGGTTTCTGACTTGCCCATTTTCGCCTTTTTTCATTTTTCTATAACCAAAGTCGCTCAACGGTTTTTCTTTGCCACAGTGAGGACAAATACGAGTAGGCTCGCTACCGTTGTATCCACTTGATTGAATAATTGGTCTTTGCTTATTGTCTGCCATGCTTTCCACCCTCCTTTTCAGCGGAGAGTTATTCTTCAACAATTCCCAAAATCCAGTTTATCCAACCTATGACTGTGGAAGAACGCCGTAAATATGTGCTGTCAGCTTCAACATGATATAGGCTTGAGTTCTTCATAATTTGGATGATGGTTTGTTTATCCGGCATTTCTCCGCATTGTAGATGTAGTTTTAAGGTTTCGTTGAATACCTTGTGCATCAATATCTGTGTCACAAGAGCAAGTTGGCGTTCCTTGTACTCCAACCCCATTATATGATGTCCACGGGCAGACAACTGGAAAAGAATGTTCCCATCTTCGTCATGCCCTTTGTCGATAAGCCCAAGGTATCGTCCTGCATCAGTATAATAATTTGTCTGCCGCTCATCAAATGCGTATTCCGATGTTATATCTTGCTTTGTCATCGGTTTCTCATTTAACAACTCGATAAGGTTTACTATCCGGGACATACGGTCAGCTTGGGGAAATGAAATTTCAGGCTCAGTTACCAACGGAACAGTTGTCAAAAGGTTTTCAATATCTGACAAGCAGATTTCAGTTGCGATCACATAATTCTTCTGCTTTACCAGTCTAAGCGAATTATAGTTTTGAGGATCGTCAAACTGATATTGATACAAGTTAAACATACCGTTTGAAAAGATAAGGAACACAGGCTTGACCGGCTTGGTTACTCGGCTACTCCATACACGGAAAGGGTAGTAGAGCTGCCTTACAAGAAAATCATCAGACAAGTCTCGTTTCGCTTCAAAAAGAGAAAGATAGTTAATTCCCTCGTATGCGGCATCAATCTCTATTTGAGAATTTGATACAGCGACATATTTAGTGCCGGTGTCTGTTTCAATATTAAAGCCAAAACCGCCGGAACTCATGCGACCGCTTACTGTTGACACGAGAGCATCATCTTCCAAAAAATCACTCAATATGCCACAAGCATTTGCACAATTCAAAGCAATGGCTTCGCTCACAAGAAACTGCGGCATTAGGCTTTGGATATGAGCAGGAATTGAAATTCTCTGTGCATCAGCAACAGGGGGTTCAAATTCTTTATATGCAGAGAATGATGAAATAACATAATCGCCACGAGTGATAGGCAAAATCGCTAATCCGTTGTCTGCAAAAACAGATGGGAGATTAACTTTGTGGTCAAACTTAGTCATTAGCCTCGGCTCACGAAATTCTTTGATTTGGTTTGCCGATATTACAAATTGACCACTCCTTTGGATTTCATCAAGAATATCGTACTTGTCAAAGAGGGCTTGCCAAGCAGTATCATTCAGTCCCATAATTTCTGATTAGCACCTCCTCTATTGCCCCTCGCTTGCTTGCATCTGCGTTGATTGCTCGCTTTGCCTTTACGATTGTAATATCGTAATCCTTATACAAATCCTTGATAAAATCGGTGGCTGAGTTAGAAAGCATGAATTTTACTCCACGCTTCGTCAGCTCATCACAGCACTGCTTCAATCTAATCTGCTCGTTTCGGTCAAAGCCGCCCTTGTTATAACCTGTGAAACTTGCTGTATCTGAAACAGGATCGTATGGGGGATCAAGATATACAAAACCGCCTTTATTTACTCGTTTCAAAGTTTCAGCAAAATCCTCACTATAAAATGTGATATTGCTTGATGCAAAATATTTGCTAACAGCCCGAAGAACAGGCTCATTAACTATATTGGGGTTTTTGTAGTGACCAAACGGAGAATTAAACTCACCAGAAGAATTAACCCGGAAAAGCCCATTGAAACAAGTTTTGTTAAGATAGATCAATCTGGAAGCTCGCTCAACCTTCGTCATCGCTTGGTATGCTTCCTTATCTCTATCCATATCTCGCAGTGCATAAAAATACTCTGAAGTGTTTTCATGTTTTTTCAAATCTTCAAGCAGAGATTCGAGGTCATCACGAATTGTTTCGTAAACAGCTACCAAATCCCCGTTTAAGTCATTGACGATAGCTTTAGATGGCTGAATGGAAAAAAGAACAGCACCGCCACCTAAAAATGGCTCACAATAAGAAGCGATCCGCTTTGGAAGCAAAGGCGTAATCTCATCTAAAAGCTGGCGTTTTCCGCCAACCCATTTAACAACTGGGGCAACCAGTTTGTTTTTTGCCATTACCACACCTCCTTACAGATCTTTTCATAGTAATTATAGCAAAACAGTCTCATTTTTTCAATCACCTTGCTGCATAAAACTTGTAACTTTTTTTGCATAGTCACTCGCCGCCCGTCGGCGTTCCTCGCTGTACGGTGCGGTCAGACGGAAAGACAATCGCCCCTTTTCAATCTCAAACGCCTTGTAGCCTGTTTCGCTATCCTCGTCCGTCATAGTGCAATGGTCGGGGTACCGCTCCGCATAGGCGGTCAGCCGCTTCTTCAAGTCGGTGTTGTGGGTGTAGACGGTGATCCTGCTCTTGGTTTCATCAAAAAAGATTTCTGTGGTTTTCTGCCGCTTGGTAAGTCCTGTTCGCATTTTAACTCCTTTCTGCGCCCCTGTTACGCAGTAGGGGCATTTTTCGGGTGTTTTTCCCGGCTCTTGACTTGGGAAAAACGGCGATTTTCAAATAGAAACTGCTCGGACAGGGAGTAGTGCGTCCGGGCAGTCGTTATTGGCTGTTTTCTGTTTTTCTCGGCTCTTGACTGTTGGTGTGTTTTTTCAGCCAGAGCAATAAATCCTGCTTTATGACCAGCTTCCTCCCGCCGATTTTCAGCGTGGGGAAATCGTCTGCGTTCAGCAGATTGTAAGCCCCGGCTTTGGATAGGTGCAACGCCTCGGCAAGCTGCTTTGCGTTCAGCACATCGGGTAGATTTGCAAACGGCTCTTTGCTCATTGATACTCCTTTCCCACACGAAAAACAGCAACCACCTTTCGGGTGACTGCTGCCGTTCTGCGTCATTTACTTGTCCAGATATTTTCCGTATTCAGCGGTCACAAAATCCTCATAGGCACTTGCGATTTTTGCAATCCGCTTGTGTACCGCACTTGCGGTTTTGTAGCCAACCTTGTCTGCGATCTCCTGCTCGGTGTGTCCGTCCATTCGTAGCTTCAATATCTCCCGGTCTTTGTCGGTGATATTCTGCTCGGCAAAGGCGGCAATCTGCATTTCGGAGATAACCATCTGCTCAAACTCGCTTCGTGGGTCGGCTACCTCAAAAATGTCTCCGTTCTCGCTCTCCATCATTTCGTCCAGAGAGATAGGCTTGCCGGAACGGTTGTGATACCACTTCCGCATGAAGTCGGTCTTGACGGTGCTACTTGTGGTTTCGTAGTCCTCAACCGTCCTGTTCTCCCAGATAGCATCAATCATCGGTTGCCAGTTTTCTTCCGCAATTACCATATCGGTGACATTGCCGATCAGATTGCTGAACTGCTGATAGGTCAGCCACGGCACTTCAACACCCTGCGGGATATTGTATAGGTTTTGAAAGCCAAGTCCGTGTTGCTCAAACTTCATTCGGATATATGGAATGATGTTGTATGAGAGCCGCCACAAGGGGAAGTAGCCCGCATACTGCTTCATATCGCCGGGAATATCACGGTAGTTTCCCTTGCGGTCTTTCACTTGGAAGAACTGCCATGCACTCCACGAATAGCAATCCCACACAAGCAGCTTAAACATATCGTCACAAACGATGCTGTCATACTTGTCCGTTCGCAAAACCTCGTAAGGGCAGCGTGGCAAGTCAAAAGCCGGTTTCCACTTCTCGGCAAGCTCCTTTGGCAGACTGTAAAACAAAGTCAGCCACGATTTGTCGCTATCCTGAGGTATCTCGATGATTTCACCGGGCAGCACCACAAGAAAGCCTTTGGGGTCTTTCGGTTGTGTCATAGCGTCACCTCCAATCGTTTATTTTTGCCCCTCTACTATATATGGCATGAGAAAGTTCAAATTGTTCCAATGCGGCAAAAGTTTTTTGAGATTTTTTGAAAAAACCTCGGAAAGGAATGGAAAGGATAGATACGATATGATTATAGCAAAAAAGTGTGAATAAATCTATTGCTTCTACGCAAGGGCAAAAAATAAGCGATACTCGGTCAAAAAACCAAGTATCGCTCATTTTTTCGTTAGCCAATCCCGCCTGACAGATGCTGTAAGTGTAATTTTTGGTGAATTACTTTCTTACGAGCACCCGTCTAAATAGAGGGGCTTCTTTGTGTGTACAACCTATTACGGCCTCAAGCGACAATCACTCCGCCGCAGCCTTGCGCCGTGCGTTGGACACCGCGTACAGGCTGATACCCGCCGCCACTGAAGCGTTCAGCGACTCAACAGACGAGCTGATCGGGATGCCGGCAATCGCGTCGCAGGTTTCGCGCACCAGTCGGCCCAAACCGCTGCCTTCCGAACCGAGCACTACAACGAGCGGATCGGATTCAAAGCCAGTCTCGCCGACGAGCTTATCGCCGCCACCGTCAAGGCCGACAACGTAGTATCCACGCTCCTTCAAGCCCTCAAGTGCCTTAGTCAGGTTCACCACGCGCGCCACCGGCATATGCGCGGCCGCACCGGCAGACACCTTCCAAGCGGCGGCGTTCACTGAAGCGGAACGGCGTTCCGGCAGAATCACACCATTGGCACCGAATGCGGCCGCCGAACGAATCACGGCACCCAGGTTCTGCGGATCGGTCACGCCGTCCAATGCAATGAACAGCGGTCGCGCAGCAATACGGGCGGCCGCCGAATTCGCGGCCTCCATTGCCTTGGCCTTCTTCTCAGCACGATCGGCCAGCTCGTTCAGCGAGGAGTACTGGAACGGATCGACCTTCAGAATCACGCCCTGATGGTTGCCGGAGCGGGCGATACGATCCATCTCCAGACGATCGGCCTCCAGCATGTGCAGGCCGTTCATACCAGCGATTTTCACGATTTCGCGAGTACGATCGTCATGTTCAATACGAGACATGATGTACAGCGTGGAAGAAGGTACGCCTACGCGCAGTGCTTCCAGCACGGAATTGCGGCCGTACACCAGATCCGAAGTATCCGCCGAAGCGAACTTGTCCACTCGACGGCGGGCTGCCAGACGCGGGTCGGCCATCTGCCGACGTTCGGCCGCTTTCTTGGCCTTATACGCCTTGTGATAGACGCGGTCCTCGGCTTTGGGCGTGGGGCCGTAACCCTTCAGTTTGTTGCGATGTTTGCCACCCGACCCCTTGGTCGGTCCTTTTTTGATAGCCATAGGTGCTATTGTCCCAGCACCCCGCGCCAAAACGCGGCTATTCCGCCGTCGGTAGCCGGTAAGGTATTGAGAGTGAAGAAGCAGCGCATGATATTCGGACTGTCCCTGCTGTATTGGGGATTATGGTTGGCGATTCTGATTCTGTGGATGGGTCGCTTCGTGACCTCATTCTTGTCGATATATTTGGTTTCCGCGCTGCGCCTCGATGAGGGTGTGGTGGGCACAGTCGTGGCCATGTACGGCTTCGGCGCAATCATCGGCTGCCTGTTCGGCGGTACCTTGTCCGACAGATTCGGCCGCCAATCCATGATTATCATCGGCGAAATCGGCGCAGCGGCTGCCCTGCTGGTCGTTTCCGTGCTCACTGACCCCGTGGCTTTAGGCGCGGCCCTGTTTGTCTATGGTGCGTTCGCCTCACTGCCCAGCCCGGTCATCGCCGCGTATATCGCGGATGTGGTGCCCGCCGAACGTCAGCAACGTGCGTACGTACTGCAATCGTGGGCGATTAATTTTGGGTACGCGATTGGGCCGATTGTGGCCAACCAGCTGGTCAAGATCTCGTATTCGCTGATGTTCTACGTTGAAGCGGCGGTGATGATAGCCGGCCCGGTATTGCTGGTTGGAAGTACACGATATTGCTGATTGCGTTCTTCCGCGAGGTGCGGCATTTGGGGATTACTGTATCGGTGCCAAGTGCGGTGCGCCATGAAGACGAACGCAGTGTTACGCATGCGGAATTCGCCGGCGTCGAGGGGCCGAATCACTCGGATGCCGCACCGGCTGCCAGTGCCAAGGGCTCCATGTCTCGCAATTGGCGGCGCGTGCTCACTGATACGCCATTCCTCGGCTTCTCCCTGCTGATGTTCGGCTACTTCCTTGTGTACTTCCAAAGCACCTCCGGCCTGCCCATTGCCATGACGGACCTTGGTCTAGGGCTGGGCGAGTATTCGGTGCTGCTCACCATCAATGGCGGTATGTTGTGCCTGCTGCAGATTCCCGCGATGAAACTGTTCTCGCGCATGGGCAATTCACGCGTGCTGGTGATGGGCCTCGCCGTAACCGTCATCGGCTATGCGGTGCAGGCCGCGGCCCATTCCTGGGGCGGATTCGCGCTTGCCGTAGTGCTGTGGACGCTGGGTGAGCTGGGCACATTCCCTATCGCCACCACTACGGTTGCCGCCATGGCACCCGCGTCGGCACGCGGCACGTACCAGGGCGTCTACAACGTAGTGTGGTCGGTATCGATTGCGCTGGCGCCGCTGATTGGTGGCTGGACCATCAGCAACTTCGGCGGTCGAACGCTGTGGATCGCCTGCACGATAGTCCTGATCGCCGTAACCCTCGGTCTCAAGCTCACCAAAGGCTTGCGCGACCGCGCCATGGCCGCCAACCTGCGCAATGCCTCACAGTAAATAATTCCCGTCAAGAAAAGTGTGAGGCATCCGAACTTTTCCGCACAATCAAACATGGTCCGCAACGGCGGGATCTCACTGATATGACGCTCTGCATGTGCGATTGAGGCATCGTAATCCTCACGCTTTTCTTATTGAGAATCATTCTCTGCGATACGTTCTAGAATCATCACAAGCAATGCGCCATATACAACGGCAGATATAGGCGGTCTCCTTCAACGCGCATTGGTCTAGGATGCAGCACATATTGCATGCCGACCCGGCTGTCGAATTTATTCTTGAACTTATCGAGCGATGAGGTTTTGTATCTCTTTGTCGATTTGACCTCCACGGGGCAGACCCTGGCCTTCATGGCGGCATTTGAATACTCCCCGATAAGGAGAAAATCAATTTCCATGCGGTCCTTCGCCTGACGGGAATATCGGGAATAGAAGAACAGGCGATGGCCTGAGGCCCGGAGCTGCTGCGCAACGACATTCTCCACCAGCATGCCTTCATTCACTTCCAGCTTGCCGAACAGGATATCGCGGTACAACTCATTCGACGTGTATGCGCGGTCGGCAAACACTTGCGTTACTAACAAGCCGGTGTCTCCCATATAGCATTTCATCGTGGAGTCCTCTTGGTGTAGGCGCAGGCCCACATGCGGATCCGTGGCATTCATGCAGCGGTTGATCAGGAACGATTCATCCAACCAGAAGAAAGCATCGCCATATTCACGTTCGCGTGCGTTTTCGCCTAAAGACGACAGTGTGAACTTCTTTTCATGCTTGGAAAGTTGCCTTGGAATTTCATCGAAGATACGTTTGACCCGTTCTTTCGAATCTCCGCCGTATTGCTCTATGTCCTGAGCGTACAGGTGCAAAATTTGGCGTTTCACTCGATCGACATTGCCCATATCGGATGTTCCCAGATAACGCTCTACGGCCTGCGGCATACCTCCCACCAGCATGTATTCACGGAACAGGCGTTCCGCCTTGTTGTCCAGCAGCGGAGACATTGCTCGCCTGTCCGCAAAAGATTGCCGTATCGCATCGGCGAGTAGTTCTTCTCCTCTGGCCCATAGAAATTCCTCAAAATCCATGGGAAACATGCTCACCGATTCTTCCTCGGAGGGAATCAAGATGTTTTCGACATTCTTCTTAATGGAGATCAGGGAGCCAGTCTCCATGAAGTCATATCGACCATCCGCAACGAGTTGTTTAACCGCGCTGCGGGCAAAGGGGAAGAGCTGTACTTCGTCGAAAATAAAGAGGGTGTCACGCTCATGCAGGCGTACGCCGTAATAGACGGAAAGGTCCATGAACAGCGTGTCCAAATGATCCAGATTGTTGCGGAACGAGTCTCGTACCGCCTGCGGAGCCTTCTGCCAGTCGATAAGGATGTATGAGCGGTATTCGTTCTTCGCGAATTCCTCGGCGACGGTGCTTTTGCCGACGCGGCGGGCTCCTTCAATCATTAACGCAGTAGTACCCTTGCTCGCTGCTTTCCATCGCCGTAGATGGTCGTATACTTTTCTCTTATACATGTTAAGCTCATATTCCTAGTATTTTCAAGGATTTATGAGCTATAAAATCACGATTCCTAAGTTATATAATGCCGTAAAACTCACTATTCCTAGGTTATGAATTGCTTTGATTCTCACGATTCTTAAGTTATATGTCGAGCTGTCGAATGCTCTGTAACGGTAGTGCGGCATACGTTCTTCACGATTCGCTGTAAGCGTTATTCGGTTTGGAGATACGGGCAAGACCGCATATGGTGAGTGGTTCTTATCGAGAACTATTCTCTGCGCGTATGATGTATGGCATGCAATAATCCAACAAACCATCGCTGGCATTGACGGCAACGAGGCGCGATTCTTTGGCTATGTGGCCGACAACAGCGAGGAGATGGAACCGGACCGCATACGCCCGGCCATCCTGATTTTGCCTGGTGGCGGCTACGCCATGACCTCCGACCGCGAAGCCGAGCCCGTGGAGAATACGCTAATGCTCATCCAGGCCTGCCGGGCCGCCGGCGTGAGCATCGAAGCACACCTGTTCCCCGAAGGCAGCCACGGCCTGTCCCTGGCCAATGCGGAAACCGCTGGCAACGGCTTCTATGCGCACATCGTCGAATGCGTGCAGTGTTGGCCTGATTTGGCTGAAGCCTGGTTGCGTCGCCTGTTCTAGGCAAAACGCTATTACGCTGTGCGCCAAGTGCGCCACGCAGTTATGGAATAATAGCAATCGTATGCATCGGCAGCAGTTGCGCCGGTGTCCATAACCGCGCAGTCCTGTGCGTCCAGCCGGGAGAGAAAACCCGGCAGCGGCCGCAAGGCTGACTACTCCGCGGCAATACCAAGGAGAACATTATGGATGATCTCAAAGATCAATCCGCAGTGTCCGCGACCGCAACGAACGAGGTCGTGGAATCGGAAGAAGTGCGCGCGCAGGAAGCGCTATTGGGGGAAGCTGATCCAAGTCTGACCAGTGCCGACGACGTGGCCAAAGCCCTGAATGTCGACCCATCCCAGGGCCTGAGCGAGGAAGAAGCCAAGCGTCGACTGGCCAAATTCGGCCCGAATGAGCTCGCCACCGCCCCGCCCGTACCGAAATGGAAGAAATTCCTGGCCCAGTTCCAGGACCCGCTGGTCTACCTGCTGATCGCGGCCACCATCATCTCGGTGATCGCATGGTTCATCGAAAAGGCCAATGCGCAGCCCGGCGCGGAAGGCGGTGAAGTGCTGCCGTTCGACGCCATCGTGATCATTTTGATTCTGATCGTCAATGCCGTGCTCGGCTACATGCAGGAGGCCAAGGCGGAGGCCGCGGTCGAGGCGCTCGCCCAAATGACGGCCCCGCAGACCTCGGTGCTGCGCGGCGGCAAAGTCATGCGCATCAACACCGCCGACGTGGTCCCCGGC
>OBYC01000855.1_pt1 | contig 15973 bp, 12 predicted proteins | sample 1550651 | NCBI WGS metagenome assembly OBYC01 (sample SAMEA2580181, study PRJEB22360) | human gut metagenome | biome: human gut; feature: human-associated habitat; material: faeces | place: Denmark | collected 2008/2010
CCAGCCACAGGGCTGCGCGCCCCTGAATGGCATAGGCACCGGCCTTATCGTAAGGCTCCGGGGTGGCGGTGTAGAACGTGATCTCCTCCTCCCCCAGTGGGAAAAAGGTCACCTTGCAGCTGTCCACAAAATGCTCTGCCCTGTCCCCTTTTGCAATGCACACACCGGTGTGCACCTGATGGGTCTTGCCGGAAAGGGCACGCAGCATCCGCTTGGCGTCCTCTGCATCGCGGGGCTTGCCGAACACGGTGCCATCCACATCCACCACCGTGTCGCAGCCGATGACAACGGCATCCGGGTGCTGCTTTGCCACCGCAAGGCACTTGCCGATGGCCAGCTGCTCCACCAGCTGCGCCGGGGTGGGTGCTGTGACGGCGCTCTCGTCAAAATCGCTGACGCAGACGGTGAAATCGGTGGTGTACAGGGAGAGCAGTTCCCGTCTGCGGGGGCTGCCAGAGGCTAAGATCAGGTTATTTTCCTTCATTTTCTCCGTGTTCCCTTCTTTAGCGGCCAGTAGAGCCAAAGCCGCCCGCGCCGCGCTGGGTATCGCCCAGCTCCTCGGCGGGCACAAAGGCGGCGGTGTACACCGGAGCGAAGCACAGCTGCGCCACCCGCTCGCCGGGCTGGATGGTGTAAGTCTCGGCACCCAGATTGACCATGGGCACCTTCAGCTCGCCGCGATAGTCGCTGTCCACCACGCCCACGCCGTTGGCCATGCACAGGCCGTGCTTGATGGACAGGCCGCTGCGGGCGTACACCAGCGCTACGCTGTGGGCACCCGGCAGCTCGATGGCAAGGCCGGTGGGTACCAGCACCCGCTGCATGGGGGCAACGGTCAGCGGTGCGTCCAGCACAGCGCACAGGTAGCCAGCAGCTGCGCCGGGGGTGGCATAGGCGGGCACCTTTGCCCGGGCATCCAGTACCTTATATTTTACAGTGATGGGTTCCATCGTATAACCTCGTTTCGTTTTTCTGTTTTCGTCAATTCGTCCCTTTAAAATACAGGCCGCGGGTAAAATCGCCCTCAAAGGGGGCGTGGGTGCGGATGCTGTCCAGAACCTGCGCCGCATCCTCGCGGGATTCCAGCGTAAAGTAGGCCACGCCGTAGTCCACCGCCAGTGCACCGGGCTTGTCGCCCATGTAGATGGGCACAGGGTTATAGATGGTGCGCACCCCAAGGCCGCAGCGCACCGGGAACTTTTTGGCCTTGCGATCGGTCAGCACGCCGGTCTTATCGCAGTGGGCGCAGTCGTGGATATTTTGCAGCGGGCAAGCGCGGGTGAGCATCAGCGGCATATGACCGTAGATCATTACGCCGGTGGGTACAGGCTTACCGTTCCGGGCGGGCGCAATGGACGCAATATCGCTGTCTTTCACCTCCGGCAGAATAAGCAGGCTGGAAAGCCCCTGCTCTGCATAGAACTGCGCCGCCGCATTGTTGGTGATGTTCAGCCCGAAGCCGCCGGTCATGGGCAGCCCACGGCACAGCCGCAGATGGGCGATGTTGCTGACCTCGTACCCGGCAAAGCCCGCATCCTGCGTGGCTGCGATGCGGCGGGCGGTGTCCTGTTCCAGCGCACCGAACATAACCCGGGGCAGCTCCAGAATGGTCTTTGCCCGCCACTCCCGGGGCACACGGTCGGCCTGCGCAATGGGCAGGATGAGGTATTCCACCCCGTCAAGTGCCCGCTCCGGCACCTGTTCCCAGCGCTCGAACCGGGCGCGCAGGGTGCGGCGAGGCGGCAGGGTACGCTGCGGCAGGGCGGCAACGTGTTCCTCGGTGGTAGGCCACGGGCGCAGCACCTCCCGCTTTTTGAGCAGGACATCCAGTGCTTCCCGGCGCAGCTCGTTTACGGCGCTGCCGGGGATGAACCACGACCCGCCGTCCATTTCCACGGTGATCTTCTCTGCCGTAAAGGGCGTGCCGCCGGTCTTTGCCAAGCTGCGGTTCAGGCTCTCGGTGGGGTTGGTGCGGGCAGGCTGCGGCTCGGCGTCCCCATAGGCAAAGGCCTTGTTGCCATCGGCATCGGTAACGGTCAGCTTTTCGCCGCCTTCTTCAATTTCCAGCTTCATCTGCACCGGCACGCGGGAGCGCTCGCGGCGGTAAAGCTCGCGCAGCATGGGCAGGGTCTTTTTGGTCAGCTCGGCGTCGGCTTCGCTGCGCACACCGAACATCGTGCCGTCGATTTTTCCGTCCAGATACCCGGAGGTGAAACCGGAGCGGCTGAAAGCGTTCTTCAGCAGGTCGCGGTCGTAGGCGCGGCCCTCACGGCCCGCCAGACAGGCGCTGACCGCCGCCGCCACATACTCCGGCGTGCGGAGACGGCCCTCTATTTTTGCCGATGCTACGCCAAGCGCCTGCAGCTTGTCCAGCTTGTCGATGGCAGAGTTATCCTTGAGGGAAAGGTGATGCAGCCGCCCGGGCTTGCCCTCCGGCAGGGCGTTGGCTTCAAAGGGCAGACGGCAGGGTCCCGCACAAGAGCCCCGGTTGCCGCTGCGTCCGCCCAGAAAGGCGGACATATAGCACTGGCCGCTCACGCTCATGCACAGCGCACCGTGGATAAAGCACTCAGTCTCGATGCCGCAGTGCTTTGTGATATGCTCCACCTCGGGCAGGCTCAGCTCACGCGCCAGCACCACCCGGGTAAAGCCCAGCTCCTTCAGTTCCAGTGCGCCCTGCAGGGTGTGGACGCTCATCTGAGTGGAACCATGCCGGGGCAGCTGCGGGGCGATCTTACCAATTAAAGTAGCCACTGCCAGATCCTGGCAGATGACCGCATCTGCGCCGCTGGCTGCCACCGCCCGGATAGCCTGCTCCAGCGCAGGCAGCTCAGTGCCATACACGGTCGTATTCAGCGCAACGTGCACCGCCACGCCCCGGGCGTGGCAGAAGCGCACCGCCTCCTGCAGGCTGTCTGCATCAAAGTTGCCGGCACCCGTGCGGGCGTTGAAACCCGAAAAGCCCAGATATACTGCGTCCGCGCCGCTGAACACCGCCGCGCGGAGCATTTCTTCACTGCCCACCGGGGCTAAGATCTCGATCCTTGCCATAGTTCTCCTTCTGACTTCTATTTATATAAGGTACATTCAGTTGGTCTCGTCTGCCTGCGCACTGTCTGCCGCCGGGGTTTCCGGTGCTGCGGACTGCTCCTGTGCCGTCTCTGCCGCAGCGCGGGCGGCGCGTTCTTCCCGGCGGGTCTCGCGCTGGCGCTCCTTGGCAAGCTGCTCCCGCAGGGCAGCAGCTTCCCGGCGCAGCACAGCATTCTCGGCCAATGCCTTGTCCTCGGCCAGCTTTGCCCGGGCTGCATCTGCAATGTAGTCCTGGATCTGGCTGCGCATATTCTCGGCACTGCCGGTGCTCTTGCGGTATTCGTCCAGATAATCCATCGCGCAGAACACCGCCGCCTTGGTCACCGAGAGGTTATCATTGGTGTCCAGCAGCTTTGTGATGTCCTCGTCCAGCTTTTTGGCAAGACCGAGGATGTACTTTTCCGAATCTGTGGTGGCGATGGCATACGGTGTGCCTGCAATGTTGACCCTTACCTTGTTTACCATGGTGTTTTCCCCTTTTTTCCTGTATCTGTACGGCGCAAGGCCGTTTGTTCTGCATTTTACCGGGATTTGGAACCGTTCCCGGTAACGTTTCGGCTTTTGAAAACGTTTCGGCGGAGTTTCCTGTGCCATTACTGCCGGAATTACTCCCCGAAAAACGTTTCGCGGTTCAGTTCTACTCTCTATTATAATATAAATACGCCGCAAGAAAAAGTGTAATTTTTGAAATTTCGGCATATTTGTCAGAAAGTGGCCTGAAAAAATAGCAGTTACGGAAAAAAAGCGCCTGTTTCCTTGCATTTATAAATCGTTCATATTATAATAACGTTGTTATGTTGGCAGCCGGGCGAAAGAGGGAACGTTTCTGCTGCTATTATCTACTCAATTATTTTAGCAAAGCAAACGCTTATGCGGATAGGAGCACACTATGACATCAAAAGAATTTGGCAAAATTCTTCAGGACAAGCTCACCAGTGAGTACGGTGTGGAGCTGAATGTTGCCTCCAACCAGCAGATCTACCGCTCTCTGGCTCTGATCTGCCGTCAGATGATGAGCGAGAACCACAAAAAGTTCCAGTCCAAGGCTATCGGCACCGGCACCAAGCAGGTCTACTACCTCTGCATGGAGTTTTTGATGGGCCGCAGCCTGAAGATGAGCCTGTTCAATCTGGGTCTGGACGAGGTTGCCAAGAAGGCACTGGCTGACGCCGACATCAATCTGGACAGCATTTTTGAGGAAGAGCCCGATGCAGGCCTTGGCAACGGCGGTCTGGGCCGTCTGGCAGCCTGCTATCTGGACGGCATGGCCACCACCGATATCTGCGGCACCGGCTACTCCATCCTGTACGAGTACGGCATCTTCAAGCAGAAGATCGTGGACGGCTGGCAGCAGGAGCGCGCCGACAACTGGCTGCCCGGCGGTCAGGTCTGGCTCAAGAGCCACCCCGATCAGGCTGTGGAAGTCCGCTTCGACGGCGAGATCCACGAGAACTGGGACCACGGCTTCCACTATATCCAGCACACCAACTACAACAGCGTCATGGCCATCCCCTCCGATATGTATGTTCAGGGTTACGACGGCAAGGGCGTTGCAAAGCTGCGTCTGTGGCAGGCCAAGGCTCCCGACTTTGATATGTCCAGCTTCTCTCTGGGCAACTACAACACCGCAATGAGCAAGAACGCCAGCGCTGAGCTCATCTCCAAGGTGCTGTACCCCAACGACAACCACGTTGAGGGCAAGATCCTCCGCCTGCGCCAGCAGTACTTCCTGTCTGCTGCCTCCATCGGCGACATCGTCCAGAACCACCTGTCCACCTACGGCACCCTCGAGAACCTGCCCGACAAGGTGGCTATCCAGCTGAACGATACCCATCCGACCCTCGCCATCCCCGAGATGATGCGCATCCTGCTGGATGAGTGCGGCTTCGGCTGGGACAAGAGCTTCGACATCTGCCAGAAGGTCTTCTCCTACACCAACCACACCGTCATGGCCGAGGCTCTGGAGAAGTGGAATGTGGACATCTTCAAGATGACCCTGCCCCGCATCTACCAGATCGTGGTCGAGATGGACCGCCGCGCCCGCGAGAAGCTGGAAGCAGCCTTCCCCGGCGACCAGGGCAAGATCAACTATATGGCCCTCATCGGCGACAATCAGGTGCGCATGGCCAACATCTGCGCCTACACCGCCAACAGCATCAACGGCGTCTCCAAGCTCCACAGCGAGATCATCAAGCAGAGCGTCTTCCACGACTACTACCTGTTCAAGCCTCAGGCTTTCAAGAACGTGACCAACGGCATCGCTTACCGCCGCTGGCTGCTGGCCTCCAACCCCGAGCTGTGCAAGCTGCTGGACGAGACCATCGGCACCGGCTACAAGCACGACGCCGCCGACCTGTCCAAGCTGAACAAGTTCGCTGAGGACAAGACCGTCCTGAAGCGCCTGAATGAGATCAAGCTGGACAACAAGAAGAACTTTGCCGCATACCTCGAGAAGAGCACCGGTCAGGTCATCGACCCCAACTCCATCTTCGACTGCCAGGTCAAGCGTATGCACGAGTACAAGCGCCAGCACCTGAATGCGCTGAACATCGCTGCTCAGTACCTGTACCTGAAGGAGAACCCCAACGCCGACTTCATCCCCAAGACCTATATCTTCGGCGCAAAGGCTGCTCCCGGCTACTATATGGCCAAGCAGATGATCCGCATGATCTGCAAGCTGGGCGACCTCATCAACAACGACCCCGCTGTCCGCGAGAAGCTGCGCGTGGTCTATCTGGAAGAGTACTGTGTCTCCCTGAGCGAGCACCTGATGCCCGCAGCCGAGGTCTCTGAGCAGATCTCTCTGGCAGGCACCGAGGCTTCCGGTACCGGCAACATGAAGTTCATGCTGAACGGTGCCATCACGCTGGGCACTCTGGACGGCGCAAACGTCGAGATCGCCGACGCCGCCGGCAAGGAGAATGAGCTCATCTTCGGTATGCTGACCCCCGAGGTCAACAACCTCAAGCAGGTGGGCTACCATCCCAACGCCTTCATCACGGGCGACGACGTTGCAAACGCCGCTCTGAACTTCCTGGAGCGCGGCTGGAACGGCGAGAACTTCCACGAAGTCACCGAGAACCTGCGCAGCAGCGACCCCTATATGGTCATGGCCGACTTCAAGGACTACCGCCGTGCTCAGGCCGACCTGCAGCGCCTGTACGCTGACCGTGAGCAGTGGGCTAAGATGAGCCTGAAGAACATCGCCAACAGCGGCATCTTCAGCGCTGACCGTGCCGTTCTGGACTACGCACGCGACATCTGGCATGCTTCTGCTGTGAAATAAACCTCTCAGTCTCGCTATCGCTCGACAGCTCCCCTACCGAGGGGAGCCTCTGGCGAAGAGGGAAAGCTTTACGGAATGCCAAGGCCTCTCCTCGGTAGGAGAGGTGGCACGGCGCAAGCCGTGACGGAGAGGTTATCCCTTTATAATAACGCAACGCCCCGTGGCATCGCTGCCCGGGGCTTTTTTTGAGAAAGGACGATCCTTTTTGCCTTGTCTGTTCAATAGTTTCGACCCCTACTTCAAGCAGCCCTTCGGTGCGGTGCGCGCCGGCCAGAGTGTGCATTTGTCCCTCTGCATCCCGGAGGAGCTGGGCTATGTAGACCCTCATCTCGTCCTCCAGAAAGAGGGCAGGTACGATGTCCCCGTCCACTACCGGATGAAGTTTGACGGCCAGACGCCCCATCAGAACCACTTCTCGGTGGATGTCACCCTCAACGACGTGGGCCTCTACTTTTACTATTTCGACCTCTACACCGACTTCCGCCGCATCGTGCGCGGGCCGGACAACTGCGGCGTCGTGAGCTGGCAGGAGGGCGAGAGCTGGCAGATCACCGTGTATGAGGCCGATTTTGAGACGCCCGCCCCCATCAAGGGCAAGGTGTTCTACCAGATCTTCCCCGACCGCTTCTGCGAGGGCGTGGAGAACAAGCCCATGCCTTTCCCCGACCGGCTCTATCAGGCCGACAAGCACGCCGAGCCCTTCTGGCAGCCCAATGAGGTGGGCGGCCACCTGAACGAGGACTATTTCGGCGGCGACCTCAAGGGCATCCAGATGAAGCTGCCCTACCTCCGCGAGATGGGTGTGGATTACCTCTACCTCAACCCCATCTTTGAAGCCCACTCCAACCACCGGTACAACACCGCCGACTACCTCAACGTAGACCCCCTGCTGGGTACCAACGAGGATTTCGAGGCTCTCTGCGCCGAGGCCAGGAAGTACGGCATCGGCATCGTACTGGACGGCGTGTTCAGCCACACCGGCTCCGACAGCCGCTACTTCAACCGCGAGGGCCGCTACGGCGAGGGCGGGGCCTATCGTGACCCCAACTCCCCCTACCGCAGCTGGTACGACTTTGATTCCAAGTATAAGGGCGGCTACCGCAGCTGGTGGGGCTTCGAGACCCTGCCCGAAGTCAACGAAGAAACGCCTTCCTACGTCGAATTTATCACCGGCGAGGGCGGTGTCATCGACACCTGGCTCCGCCGGGGCGCTGCAGGCTTCCGTCTGGACGTGGCCGACGAGCTGCCCGACGAATTTATTGAAAAAGTGCGCACCGCCGTCAAGCGGGTCGGCCCGGATAAGTTCCTTCTGGGCGAAGTGTGGGAGGACGCCACCACCAAGTTCGGCTTCGACAAGCGCCGCACCTACCTGCTGGGCAAGGGCCTCGACAGCGTGATGAACTACCCCTTCAAGAACGCCGTCCTGGGCTTCGTCTGCGGACGGGACGCCGGCCAGACCATGACCGACATCCTCTCCATCTGCGAGCACTACCCTGCCCCGGCCCTCGATACGGCCCTGAACTTCCTCTCCACCCACGACACCGAGCGCGCACTGACCGTCATTGCCGACGAGCCCGCCAATGGCCGGGGCCGCGAGTGGCAGAGCGGCCGCTGCGTCACCGGCGACGCCTACGAGGAAGGAATGCTCAAGCTGCGGATGGCTTACGCCATCATCTACACCCTGCCCGGCGTCCCCTGCCTCTACTACGGCGACGAGATCGGGATGCAGGGCTATCGTGACCCCTTCAACCGCGGCTTCTACTGCTGGGACAGCCACGAAGAGCGGCTGAAACCTGTTCTGGCACAGCTGGCACAGCTCCGCCACACCTGCGAAGCCTTCCGCACCGGAGCCCTGCGGGTGCTGCGGGCGGCGGGCGGCGTCCTCCACTACCAGCGCATCGGCGAGTTTGAGGCGGCAGAGATCATCGTCAACCGCACCGAGCATATCATCGTGGAGCCGCTGGCCAGCGGCAAGCACACCGAGGTGAACCCCATGGGCTTCACCATCGTGGTGGAAGAGGTCGGCCACAACCCGAACCACAGCTACTACGACTATAAGTGACCCCCGCCCCCCTGCCCTGCCTGCGGCATCCCGCCCGGCGTGAGCAGGGGGCTTATTCATAATCTGTCTCTGTACTTTTCAGACGTTTTGCTCTATAATGGGGAAAAAGGAGGGAGAACTCATGTCTGTTGACCCTATTTTCTGGCTTCTGGCCGCCATCGGCTTCGTCGTTCTCGAGGCCATGACCCTGAATCTCGTCTCCATCTGGTTCGCCGTGGGCAGCGCCGCAGCCCTGCTGAGCTGTCTGGTCACCGGCTCCTTCCGGGCGCAGGCGGTGGTGTTCATCGCCGTCAGCACCCTCTGCCTGCTGGCCCTCAAGCCCCTGTGCAGCCGGCTGCGCAAGCCGCCCACGGCCACGAACGGCGACCGCGCCCTTGGCCGGGAGGCCATCGCGCTCACCTCCGTCTCCGCCGAGGCCACCGGCCGTGTCCGGCTGGACGGTGTAGACTGGAACGCCCGCTGTGCCACCCCCGGCGACACCCTCGCCCCGGGCCAGAGCTGCCGGGTGGCCGAGATTCACAGCACCCTGCTCATCGTGGAGCCTGTCCTGACCGAGACCGCCGCACCGGCGGCTCACTGATATGAAAGGAGCGTCCCTATGCCTATCATGCTGTTCCTTATCCTCATCCTCATCTTTGTCATCCTGCTGGTGGTCGTCACCAACATCGTCATCGTGCCGCAGTCCATGGTCTACGTCGTGGAGCGTCTGGGCAGCTACTCCGAGACATGGAGCGCCGGCCTCCACGTCAAGATCCCGTTCCTCGAGCGGGTGGCGAAGAAAGTCAGCCTGAAAGAGCAGGTCGCCGACTTTCCCCCTCAGCCGGTCATCACCCGCGATAACGTCACCATGCAGATCGATACGGTGGTCTTCTTTCAGGTGATGGATGCCAAGCTCTACACTTACGGCGTCAACCAGCCCATCGCGGCCATCGAGAGCCTGTCGGCCACCACCCTGCGCAACATCATCGGCGAGATGGAGCTGGACCACACCCTCACCAGCCGTGACACCATCAACAGCAAGATCACGGCCATCCTTGATGAAGCCACCGACAAGTGGGGCATCAAGGTCAACCGCGTTGAGGTCAAGAACATCATCCCGCCGCGCGAGATCCAGGAGGCCATGGAAAAGCAGATGAAGGCAGAGCGCGAGAAGCGTGCCGTCATCCTGAAAGCAGACGGCGAGAAGCAGGCCGCCATTACTGCCGCCGAGGGCGAAAAGGAATCCGCCATCCTCCGCGCCGACGCCGTCAAACAGCAGCGCATCCTTGAGGCCGAGGGCGAGGCACAGGCCATCCTCGCCGTCCAGAAGGCCAACGCCGACGCCATCCGCCTGCTGAACGAAGCCATGCCCACCGATAAGGTCCTTGCCCTGCGCAGTCTGGAAGCGCTGGCCAAGGTCGCCAACGGCAAGGCCACCAAGATCATCATTCCTTCGGACTTGCAGAATCTGGGCGGCGTCGTCCCCAGCATCAAAGAGCTGATGACCGACCCCAAAGATGCAGAATAAGAGGTTTCTCCTATGATTTACGATACCCTGAACAATCTCCCCAACTATCTCGGCATGAGCGACAACCTCGACGCTGTCATCGAGTTCGTCATGGCCCGGGACATCAACAATCTGCCCGCCGGAAAGACCCGCATCAGCGGCGACAAGGCCGTGGTCACGGTGAGCACCGTCACGCCGCAGACCTCGGACAAAGCGCTCTTCCAGCGCCGGGACAATCACCTGACCCTCGAGACCGACCTTGAGGGCAGCGAACTGTTCGAGGTCTCGCTGGGCGAGCTGACTCCCACCAGGCCCACCGACGAGGCCGCCGACCTGACCGTCGGCACCGCCGGCACCAGCATCGCCGGGATGCTCTGCGAGGGGCGCTTTGCCCTCTACCTGGCCGGTGAACCCTATAAGTCCGGCCTGAAAGCGCAGGGCTGCGGCAAGCTGAAAAAAGCCGTGTTCAGCATCGAGCTGGACGAGGACGAAGAAGCCGAGTAATTTCAAAGAGCAAAGCTCCACGCAGCGTAGGTTGTGTGGAGCTTTTTGTTATGGTATCCTTTGGACAGAGAGAAACAATCACAAAGGAGAGTTTATATGGATTCTTACGTTACCGGCACTGCCATCCGGCAGCTGCGGGAAGCCAAACACCTGACGCAGGCAGAGCTGGCCGAAAAGCTGGCCGTCAGCGCAAAGGCCATCTCCAAGTGGGAGACAGCCCGCGGCCTGCCCGATATTTCCCTGCTGGAGCCGCTGGCGGCGGCTCTGGGCGTCAGCGTGCTCGAACTGATGCAGGGCGAACCCGTCGTCAACCGGAACCGCTCCGCCAACCTGCTTCGCTCCAAGCTCTATGTCTGCCCCCTGTGCGGCAATGTGCTCCACGCCACCGGACAGGCTGTCGTGAGCTGCTGCGGCATCACCCTGCCGCCGCTGGACATCTCTGAGGCGGACGACGCCGACGAACACCATCAGCTGACGCTCGAGCGGGTGGAAGATGAGCTTTTCGTCACCATCCACCACCCCATGACCAAAGACCACTACATTTCCTTCATTGCCTGCCTCACCGGCGACAAATTGCAGCTGGTCAAACTTTACCCTGAGGGAGACGCCAGCTGCCGTTTCAAAATCACCGGTGCGGGCGTACTCTACTTCTACTGCAACCGCCACGGCCTGATGAAAGCACCGGACTTCCGCGCCGCAGCTCGCCATACGCCGTCCCAGAAACTCCATCTGCGGGAGCCGGACGAGGGCGACCGGGAGCAGGTCATGGCCTACCGGGAAGAGTTTCTTGCCATCAGCTCCCGGCTCGACGGCACTTCGGCGCTAGACAAATACGACGACTTTGGCCAGTGGCTGGCTAACATCCGCAGGCTGAAAGACCCAGCCACCACGCCTGCCGGGTTCGTACCGGCCACCCAGTATCTGGCTCTGGACGAGCAGGAACATCTTGTCGGCATGACCAACCTGCGCCACCACCTCAACGACTATCTGCTGGCCTACGGCGGTCATATCGGCTACAGCGTCCGCCCCTCGGAGCGGAAGAACGGTTACGCCAGCCAGATGCTCTGCATGACCCTCGAAAAGGCCAAGGAGCGCGGCATCTCCAAGGTGCGCATCTGCTGTGACCACTACAACATCGCCTCAGCAAAGACGATTCAGTCTAACGGCGGCGTACTGGAAGATGAGATGTTTGACTCCTCGGATGGGATGCTGACCCAGCGGTACTGGATCGAAAACCGATAAGACGCAAAAAGGCTCCGGCAGTGCCGGAGCCTTTGCTCTTATTCAAAAATCAGCCCAGATGGAACATATCAATGAGCACGATCATGGCCAGACCGTAGTACACCACGACGGCCACGAGGTCATTGATGGTGGTGATGAGCGGGCCGGACGCCACGGCGGGGTCGATATGGATCTTATGGAACAGCATGGGGATGACCGTACCCACCAGGCTGGAAATGACCATCGCCACGATGAGGGAAACACCGACGCAGCCGGAGAGCAGGAACGCCTGCCCCCACGCATAGGCTTTGAAGAAGTGGATATAGCAGCCAAGGAAGCCCAGCGCCATGACGGCCAGAAGCGCACCGTTGACCAGACCCACCCGCATCTCCTTCCAGAGCAGATGCAGCTTTTTGGAGGTGGTCAGGTTCTCGTCCACCAGCACGCGGATGGTGACGGCCAGCGACTGGGTGCCGACATTGCCCGCCATATCCAGCACCATGGACTGGAAGCAGATGACGATGGGCAGGACAGCCACCACCGACTCAAAGGCACCCACCACCGAGGACACCAGCATCCCGAGGAAGAGCAGAGCGATCAGCCAGGGCAGGCGCTTCTTGACACTCTCGAAGACGCCCTCGTTCAAATCTTCTTCGCTGGTTAAGCCGCCCAGCTTTGCGTAATCGTCGCCCATCTCGTCATCGACCAGTTCGACGACATCCGCCGAGGTGATGATGCCCACCAGCTCGCCGGCATCGTTCAGGACAGGCAGAGAGCGCTCGGCGTAGTCTACGATGCGGTCGATGCAGTCGCTGATCTTTTCGTGGTCGGTCACATAGGGGTAGGACCGGGCAATGAGCTTTTCGAGGCTGTCCTCCGCCCGGGCGATGATGAGGTCTTTCAGGTCGATGGCGCCGTAGAACTTGTCGTTCTCGTCCACGACGTAGAGGGTAGAGATGTTGTCGTTCTCGCCTGCCTGCTTCACCAGCTCACTCATGGCCTGCCGGATGGTCATGTCCTTCCGGATGCAGATGTAGTTGGTGGTCATGCTGCTGCCGATCTCGTCCTCACCGTAGGAGAGCAGCATCTTCACATCTTCGGCGGAGTCTTTGTCCAGCTGGCCGACGATCTTGGCTTTATCCTCTTCTTCGAGGTCGTCCAGAGCGTCCACGGCGTCGTCCGAGTCCATGTGGGAAACGACGTTGGCGGCCTTATCGCTGGGCAGTTCTTTCAGGTAAGGTTCTGCGTCGTCCAGATAGGAGAAGATCTCGGCCACGGTATCCACGCCCAGAACGGCATAGAGCTTCTGGCGCTCGTCGGGCGTCAGGGCTGCGAGGGCGTCGGCAAGGTCGTTCTCGTGGTAATCCGAGAGCTTTTCGGCCAGCTCTGCCTGCGGCAGGCCGCTGTGGATGAGGGCGAGTATTTCCTGCTGGTAGTTCTTCTGCTGCATCTTGGGTTCCTCCTCCCCTTTTGGGGCATAAAAATACACCGCGTCGTCTTTTGGTCAGACTCCTGCGGTGTATCATGGGCAGATGCATTCAGGACGCGGCAGATTCAATCCATACTGCCCGCATCGCAGGAGGAGCGTTGTTTGGGGTTGTCTAAATGGTCGCCGGACATCGTGTTCGCTTCCTCCTGTAAAGTATTTGCTTTTTCAGCCCCGTCATCATACTACGGCCAGACGATTTTTTCAACCCCTTTTACAAAATTTTTACCAGATTATTGCCAGATCGCACAAAAGAGCAGCCGCTCTCCCGTGAGGAAAGCGGCTGCTCTCAGTTGTTTTGCAGAAGTTTCGCTTAGTATGCGATGCCCCAGTAGACCATGGTCTTGGCGGGCTTGCCGCAGCAGGGGCAGACATCGCTCAGGTGCTCCTGCTCGAAGGGCATGCAGCGGCTGGACAGGCCAACTTCTTCCTTCATCTTCATCTCGCAGGCCAGGTCGCCGCACCACATGGTCTTGATGTAGCCGGTGTTGGCCTTGGCCAGCTCCTTGACCTCGTCCATGGTGGTGGCAGCCCAGGTGCGCTTCTCACGGTTGGCAAGAGCGCGCTCGTACAGGTCCTTGCGCAGAGCCTCCAGCTGGGCCGGGATCGCGGTCTCCAGCTCGTCCAGAGAGACGAACACCTTCTCGCGGGTGTCGCGGCGGACGAGGACGCACTGGTTCTTCTCCAGGTCCTTGGGGCCGATCTCGAGGCGCAGAGGCACGCCCTTCATCTCCCACTGAGAGAACTTCCAGCCGGGAGCGTTGTCGCTGTCGTCCAGCTTGACGCGGGCGTACTTGGAGATCTTCTCGGCCAGCTCAGCAGCCTTCTCGGAGACGCCGGGCTTGTGGGCAGCGATAGGCACCACCACGACCTGGATGGGAGCGACAGCCGGGGGCAGAATGAGGCCGTCGTCGTCGCCGTGGGTCATGATGATAGCGCCCACCAGACGGGTGGAAACGCCCCAGCTGGTCTGGAACGGATGATGCAGCTGGTTGTCGCGGCCGGTAAAGGTCACGTCGTAAGCCTTGCTGAACTTATCGCCGAAGTAGTGGCTGGTGCCGCTCTGCAGGGCCTTGCCGTCCTTCATCATGGCTTCGATGGTGTAGGTAGCCTCCGCACCGGCGAACTTTTCCTTATCGGTCTTGCGGCCCTTGACAACAGGGATGGCCAGATCCTGCTCGCAGACGTCTGCGTAGCAGTTCAGCTGCTGCTGGGTCTCAGCCTCAGCCTCGGCGGCAGTCTCGTGGATGGTGTGGCCCTCCTGCCACCAGAACTCGCGGCTGCGCAGGAAGGGACGGGTGGTCTTCTCCCAGCGCACGACGCTGCACCACTGGTTGTACTTCATGGGCAGCTCGCGGTAGCTGTGCAGCACGCGGGACCAGTGGTCGCAGAACATGGTCTCGCTGGTGGGGCGGACAGCCAGACGCTCTTCCAGCTTGTCGGAGCCGCCCATCGTGACCCACGCCACCTCCGGCGCGAAGCCATTGACCAGCTCGCCTTCCTTCTGCAGCAGGCTCTCAGGGATCAGCACGGGCATTGCCACGTTCTCATGGCCGGTGGCCTTGAAGCGGGCATCCATATCCTTCTGGATGAGCTCCCAGATCGCCTGACCATAGGGGCGCAGGATGATGAAGCCCTTCACGCTGGAATACTCGACCAGCTCTGCCTTGACGCAGATGTCGGTATACCACTGTGCGAAGTTCTCCTCCTGACTGGTGATCGCCTGTACGAGCTTTTTGTTGTCTTTTGCCATTTTAATCTTATCCTCCCAAGGCCGTGCGCCAAACGCTCATCGTTCCGCACGAACCCATATATAAAGCCCCGCCGCCTACTCTGCCGTGTGCAGAGGCGCGGATGCGGGGCTTTTTTGCTTGTTGGTCGCTCAGCCCTTGTGGCTGTCCACAAACTTCACCACATCACCCACCGTGCGCAGGTTCTCGATGGCGTCGTCCGGCACCTCGATGCCAAACTCATCCTCCAGCGTCATCACCATATCCACGATGTCGAGGCTGTCGGCCTCAAAATCGCCCATAATGTCACTGTCCATCGTGATCTTAGCGGGGTCGATGTCCAGCTGTTCTGCCAGCAGTGCGCGGATCTTCTCAAACGTATCCATGATAGTGGTCTCCTTTTGCTTTAATTTCGCATCTTCACGCTGCGCAGACCATGGCAGCCTTTCCCTCCTCCCCTTTGGCGGGCAGACTGTCTCCCTGCGCAGAACGCTCTCTTTCTTTATATCCCATGATATGCTTATTGTCAAGCCCCGTTTTGCATCCGGCATGGTTTTCCGGGCAAAAATTCCGTTCAAAATCTCTCTGCCAGCCCTTTTCTGCTTGACAGACGGGGGCTATTTTCTTATCATTATAGAGTGGCAAGTTTATGGGGACTGACCAGCAGCCCCAAAGGAGTTTTCAACATGAAGCTTTCATTCACCAAAATGCAGGGCTGTGCCAACGATTACATCTATCTCGACTGCCGCGAAAGCAGTGTACCGGAGAACATCGCAGCCCTTTCGCAGGACCTCTCCCGCCGCCACTTTTCCATCGGCGCGGACGGAATCATCTGCATCTGCGCCCCGGTGACGGCCGGCGCAGACGGACGGATGCGCATCTTCAACGCCGACGGCAGCGAGGCCCAGATGTGCGGCAACGGCGTACGCTGCGTGGCCGAGTGGCTCTACACCCACGGCGTCGCCAAAGAGACGCTCGTCGTGGACACCAACAGCGGCACCAAGACCATCACCCGCAAGGGCCGCCAGCTCTGGCAGGTGGAGATGGGCGGATACTCCGCCATGGCGGCGGCTCTGCCCGCCGTGAATATGGGCGAAGGCCCGCTGGT
>OBYC01000857.1_pt1 | contig 15941 bp, 19 predicted proteins | sample 1550651 | NCBI WGS metagenome assembly OBYC01 (sample SAMEA2580181, study PRJEB22360) | human gut metagenome | biome: human gut; feature: human-associated habitat; material: faeces | place: Denmark | collected 2008/2010
CTCTTTAAGCCATCTTAAATGACTCTGAGGTGTCTGTTAAACCCGTGGCGATTCAAAGTACTATGGCTCCAATGATAAAGTTTCCCGGAAAGCGCTTAAGAACTTATATGAGCAAGCAGTGCGGGATGGAAGTATACCAAAAGCAGCCCGGGGTAATTTGCGCGAAAATGTCCAGAAGATGCTCGATGAAGATAATCAAATTGAAGCATTACAAAAAGCCAGCGAAATTATTGCTGACATGGGGGAAAAAGTTGGTAGTTACTTAGGGCAAAAATATAAGGATGTGTCAAGGGAAATTGCAAGTAACGTTAAGAACTTCCAAGGTAAAACAATTCGTAACTACAATGATGCAATGGCCTCTCTGAATAAGATTATTGCTAATCCGGGGATGAAAATTAATCAAGGTGATAAAACTGCGATTGTTAACGCCTGGAAAAGCCTGAATGCGAGTGATATGGCAAACAAACTCGGCAATCTAAGCAAAGCATTTAAGACTGCAGATCTGGTGATCAAAGTAGAAAAAATCCGAGAGAAAAGCATCCAAGGCTACGAAACAGGAAACTGGGGTCCATTGATGCTAGAGGTTGAGTCCTGGGTTATTAGTGGTATTGCTGTCGGTGTAGCAATGGGGATCTTTGGCGCCCTGGCGTCTTTTGTTGCGACAACCGTCGGGCTACCAATTACTGCATTAACAATTGCAGGAATTATAGGCATTAGTTACCTAGCTTCATTCATTGACGATAAAATCGTTGATAAAATCAACAATGAAATAATCAGACCAGCTCATTGATCTAAAAGGGGGCAGAGATGTTATCTGCCCCTTAACTATCACCGGTGCTTAATTTTTAATTTTAATACTAAGAAAACTGCATAAGCATAGCTGATGTAATAGCAGGTGAGGATATAACACACATAAAATACGCTAACGAAAAAAACAGTAAGAAGATAATCGTTCCCTGATAAAAGCCTCATAAATCTTCCTGATTCAGTTAGCTCCACGTTCGACACCAACAAATAATAAATAATTGCAATATAAAACACGGTGAATAACATAAAAGCCAAAATACCTTTTGTGAAAGAAAAATTGGTTTTTAAAGTTAATTTCCTCCGGGCAATCAAGAAAAACAAAACACCTAACAAAGGAGCAATTTTAACATAAAAACTCATAACACTACTTAATGTTGGGTTATTGGCTGAAATTAACTCAGGAACTTTACCAGATAACGCATATAAATAAGTTAGAGAATCGCTCCCTTGGTTGTTAGTATATGATAAAAAAATCAGAATCAAAGGTATAACCCCGACAAGAAAAATATAATACATTCTTTTTGCCGCAATATTTGTCAAACTCCTTGATTCAACTTGCTTCATAGACATTTCACCTACCCTGTGTTTCGAACTTGTCCCTCTGAGTTTAGTCAGTGGATTGAAAAATGAAATAATTATATTGCAGATTTGCTAGTCGATCCATTTTGTCGGTGTTGTTGACCTTTTTCATGCATAAGAGCAAATACTACAATTATAGCGTTAAGTTTTTTCCACAAGCCTACGCCAGTTATCTTCAAGCTCTCTTCGAGCCTCCCTCTCCCCTCCTGGCGGAAAAGAGAATCCAACTCGCCATTCTGAACAACCGTTAGAGCACCTAATTTCTGCGGCCCCCCAGTTCATTCCCCGGCAGCGAACCCTCAGTGCAGGGGACATGCCACATACAGGGCATTTCCGTAAATCAGTCATTTCCCATCCTCTGCAGCAAATGTTTGTGGCGGCGCAACTCGCGAACGGCCCCCTGCAGACGCTGCAGGTTTGCCAGCTTCGCTTTCGTGCGGCGGATTTCAGTCGAGATATAACGCGATGAAGGAATAATCAGATCATCCGGACGGCTGACGAAAGCCGGGATATCCCCAATAATTTCTTCAAGGGGTTTGCTTTCCGGAGCCGATGCAGCCTTGACTTCCGCTGCCGCGGGCTCCTGCTGCTCTGGTTGTATTACCGGTTCACCCGCCAGGCTCCAAGTAATGTTTTTACCGTCCACATGGCGTAGGACCAGACCGTCCTTGCACATTGCACCCAGCGATGCATTCAGGGCTCGCGAACCTTTACCCAGTTTTTCTGCGACCTGATTGGCCGTCATGGCCCCCTGCCCCTGCATTGCTGACAATACCCTCTCCACAAGCGGCGATGGCTGCTTGGGTCTGATACGCTTCGGCTTATGTTCCTTCGCGGTACCGACCGACCATGATCCATCGAAGAAATCACACAAACCCTGCTGTTTGTGCTCGCGCAGCATATTCAGTGCTTCTACGGGCTCAATATCAAGACGGGCGGCAACCTCACGATATGTCGCTTTTTTCATGGCTTTCAGTGCGTCGATTACAGATTCCATAATTTTCTCCTCAAAATTTACTTAACAGGTCACAGGTGGCTAACGTTTCCGCGATAGCTCTCCCAGTCAAAGTTCACCCAAATGCCGTTATCCATGCGCAGGCGGTCAACAACCCTTTCACCCAGGGTTTCTACCAGCGCGTCGTAATTCAGGTTGGTCAGAACACCAACCGGGCGCATGGCGGCCAGGCGGCGATCGATAATCTGGTTCAACAAAACTTTCTCGCCGCGGCTGTCGCGCTGAATACCGACTTCGTCGAGCACCAGCAGATCAACTTTGCAGAGGTCGTCCAGCAGCGCGGCTTCAGAACGCCCTTCGTCATAACAGGCCCTAGCGCGAAGAGTCAGATCCGGAACCGTCACAATCAGGACCGTTTTCCCCTGCTTCAGCAGGTAGTTGCCGATGGCCGCTGAAAGGTGGTTTTTCCCGGTACCTGGCTTTCCGGTGAAAACGAAACTGGCGAACCCTGTACCAAAATTTTGCGCATAGCTCTTTGCCATACTCAGTGCATGCCGCTGGCCATCCCCCTCCACCTTGTAGTTCGCGAAGCTGCAGCTGCGGTGCAGGTTCTGGATCCCGGATCGCCCGAAAATTTTCTCTGCCCACGCCTGCTGGTTGATCTTGTCGATCTCCGCTGCGCGCTTTTGCCCTTCTTCGCGCTGCCAGGCCATCAGCTCTGCAGCGCTCTTAAATTTGGGTTCTACGCCCGGCGGAATGACGCGGCGAAGGCGATCGAGAATGGAACCTGCGTTTTGCATGCTTACCCCCTGAATCCTGGCGGAACGGTGTTATCGGGACGGGAGATCTGATTGATATCCCGTCCACCAGCCTGGTAATGCCCTGTGCCCGGCGGCGGCAGGCGGATAATCAAGTCATCCCATTTTTCGCGCAGTTTGGCCGGGCATTTGACCTGGCGAACCCAGAACGTATCGCTCTGAACGCGCTTGAACATTTCACAAATTTGCTTGTGGCTACGGCCATCAAGGGTGCGCATCAGACGAACTTCGTTCGCCCATGCCGTCCAGTTCGGCTCTTTCGGGCGAACGATCTCGCCGTCAAAGGTTGCGGCCTCCTCGTAGAGTTTCAGCACGCGCTTCCAGATCCATTGCGCACAGGTCAAATCTTCCTGGCTGCCCCACTGGCGTTTTGCAGGGCTGTAGACCACCGCTTCTGGGTGGCGCTTTAAAAAATCGGTTTTTGTCAATTTTCCGTCCGAAGGCGGAGCGTCCGGACAAGAAGTATTTTCTGGTTCTTTGACTGGTTCAGAAGAGTGACTGATTCTGGGTGAATCTCCTTCACTATCCCCTGGTGAATGTGTTGCACCATCTGGTGAATCTCCTACACCAGCCCCTGGTGAATTTGCTTCACCATCCTGGTGAATCTCCTGCACTACCCTCGCACTGGTATTTGCACCGCTCAGGGTTAGTCGGTAGAAATTGCTGCCATTGCCTTTCGGCCCCGATCTGGTCTCTTTTCGCATCAGTCCAGACTCGCAAAGCGCGGCAACATGATTCATGACGGAACGACGGCTGATCTCACACTGATCAGCGATATGCTGATAGCTCGGCCAGCACTCGCCCTGGTCACTTGCGTTATCGGCCAGCTTAAGCAAGACCAGCTTACGAAGCGGGTTTCCCACCTTGACCTTCATCGCCTGAACCATCAGTTCCATGCTCATAGAACACCTCGATACAGCTGAACTAGGCTACGTTTGAACAAGTAGAAACCAGCTTCACTTTGACGCCGACCAGCTGCGCCAGCGCGTCGATAGCTTCCAGAGTCTCGCGGCGGATTACCGGTTGCGGTTTCCCTGTGAATACCGCGTTGGTGGCTTCGATACACTCTTTGTTAACCCTGGCAGCCCGGTAGAGCATGCAGTCTTTCTGCTCCAGCTCGTTATCAATGGCGGTACGGATGGCATAGCTCAGGGCTTCCGCCTGTTTCAGGTAGTTAGGCGTATCGTTGCGGAATGCACGCTGAATAATCTGCTTGTTGTTGTGCAAGCGCCGCGCGTACTCGTCAGGTTCCGTCACGTTATCCAATGGCTGAAGCAGATCGCCAAAGTGATGCGGGGTTATCAGCTGTGTGACTGTCTTCCAGCCCTTTTCCTGCGCCCAGGACTCCAGCTCGCATGCCAGCTTTTTGATTTCCATCAGTCAGACTCCTTTGAATCTTTTGGGTTATCTTTGTGCTCATACAAAACTGAGTCGTACTTCAATGCACCACCCGTTATCTTTTCCAGTCGCGCGGCTCGTCGTTCGGGGACCAACTCCCCCCATTCACTGACAGAGGATCGAGCGATGTTGAGAGCTCTCGCCACATTGGCTTTTTTCCCAAAGTGTTTTATTACATCTTCGGTTTTCATTGGGTTCTCCTTGGTAAGTTTTCCTAACTTTATATGTTAAGGAAACAAGAGTCAATGCGCGTTAGGATTTCCGAACTATGAAAACGATCGGTCAGCGTATAAAAGAACGGCGCTCTGCCTTGAAATATACCCAGCGCAGCCTAGGTAAACAGGCTGGGGTTGCCCATGTCACAATCTCTCAGTGGGAACGTGATGAAACCTCACCGAGAGGCGATAACCTTTTCAAACTAGCTGCAGCACTGAACGTAGAGCCTGGCTGGATTATTAAGGGGGATGAGGGGTATGAACCACCACCAGCCGAATCCTACAGATTGTTATCCCCACAGCAGCATCAGCTTCTAGAGCTCTTCGACAAGCTTCCTAATGCAGAGAAAGAGCAACACATCATCAATTTGCGGGATAAGGTCAAGGACTATGATGAAACGTTCAATGACCTCATAAAAACCAAAAGCAAAGAAGAAATCCTGCAGATCCTCAAAAACCTCGACATCAAATAATTTTCACCCCTATAGGCCGCTCCCGCAGCGGCCTTTTTGCGTTTGCCGCACCCCTTACGTTAGGTTTTACGAAATTTAAACTTGACGATTTGTTAGGTTTAAATAACAATCAGCGTTATCAAAACTTAACAGCAGTAATCAGTAAACGTTCCGCCTACCCGGCGATAAGGGTGAAGAGGAGATAGGTGATGGAAAGAAAATTCATGATTTATCAGCGCCGCGATGGTTTTCAGATCGCAGAAGAAGCAACTGGGACCCGTCTTGCTAACGGAATGGACATGCTGGCCCGTCCGAACAAATCAGCAGACTGGTGCTTTGCTGCATTTAATATCGATCTCACTGACGGGAAGGATGGTTACGAACTGGTAGGTGAAGAGTCGATTGATTGTTCGGTTCCCCCTGCGCAAATGATCGAGTTCGTGGATGGTGTGATGAAAATCACCAGCACCTTCGCAGAAGAACTTGATATAGGAGAAGCCCACGCCGAAGCTCTGGAAATCAACGCAGCAATCGACAGTATGATCGAAGCCCGGCAGCAAATCGCAAATAAAGATCCCGATTTTTTACAAGAAACCTGGGATCTGGTTCGTCTCGGGAATTCTTACAAAGAAGCAGGCCGAGAGTGGTACCGCTGGGCAAAAGCTACAGCCCTCCGACTATGGGAAAGCAGTTTAGCTCCGCGTCAAGGACTTCAGGCGCAATGAGATTTGATCGCTTGGCGGTATATGCGTTCCCGTAGTCCGTGCTTATACCGCCCTTTTTATTGTTAGTTGCAAAGTGGAGTATTCAGAAATGGATAAAACACAATTAACACCAGAACAACAAATTGCATGGGCGCAAGGAAAGCTCGTCACTTCAGTATTCCTTCGTGATGTTGCCGGATGCCATGCCGCTTGGAAAGTATTACGGAAATACAGAAATTTCGTTGTGCATCGCCAACCTCATCAGGAATGGCGAAATAGTTTAAAAGTAATTTAATTTTAGTAACTAAAAACCTATGCCTTAAACGGCAGGGATTTTCACACCCTGAACCATGGAGTTCGAAATGAAAGTAAGCGTAACAACTGTTGAGCTAAATCTTGCTGTCGTAAATAAAGAAATTGCCACTTTTAATATTAACGGTGCTATTTCAGGCGTGGTTCATTTGCCATCATCAGGCCCTGTTACCGTTGTGCTTGACGGTGGCTACGTGCTCGGTGAGTTTCATTGCCCTGTTTGCGCTGTTAAGCACATTAGCTTGCTGTCTGTGAACTTCGCAGAAGCGCAGAACGCTTGTGGCATGTCTTATTATGATCACAAACGCCAACAACTTAACTGATATGGGTGACATTATTTGTCATTGCGCTGTTTGCTGCCACGAATATAAAAAATCGGAAATGCATGAAAGGAAAACAGACATATACCCCTTTAAGCGCACGATTTATTTATGTGAGCAATGCAATGTAAAAAGAGAAAGGCGTAACGCGTTAAAAAATGTAAAGCGTGTTATTCGAAAACCATATCGCTAAAAAACACCCTCCTAAAATCATAGAGGTAATTATGTCTGTTGAATTAAAAGTTTTCGGCGGTGCTTATTTCCCAAAAGATAAAGCATTAAAAAAACACCCAGATTTAAAACCGCTTGCAACCGCAGTTAATGCGGCAACAAAAGCCATCGCTGAAGCCGTTATTTTCGGCAAGCTGGCGGCTGAGCACCCTGAACATATTGATGATTATTTTAAAGTGAAAATCTGGGAGCATCGTGATGGTTTGCCGTGCCCTGAGCTTGATGTTTTCTCACCTGAATTTTTCGATACCGTGGCTATCTGGAATGTGAACGCAGGTGAACCAGCTGCGGCGCCACAACCTGAATCTGAAGAAAAGACGGAATGGGACGACAACAAGGCACAGGAAGAAATTAAAATCGTTGCGCAGCTCGACCAGGCATCCCGGGCAGCTTGTCTGGCACTGTTCGGCCCGGTCCCTGGAATCACTTCAGCGCAGTACGGCCAGATCATCGATCTGAAGAATGATGATGAACCCAGCTTTGCCCGCGAGCTGGCCGAAGCACTATCCAAAGAAACGCGATCGCTGGCCCTTGCACCGGAACGGCAGGAGCAATTACTCGCCTGGGTACGTGAGAACACAAAAGAATCTGCACAGTGGCCGGACATTAAAAAGCAGATCACTAAATGGATCGATACGCCGATTGATAAGCGACCTCAGCCTGCTAGCACTAACACCGAAGAAAACCGCACGGACACTGACTCCACTCTGGGCGGAGGAAACAAGACAGACCGTAGCCCGGATCTGGCACACAACCTGTCTACGCTGAAGATAGAGGTTGCTGTTGCGATTCTGGGCATGTACGACGAGATCGATATTTACGGGATCCCGAATAGATTATTTATTCCGGCGAAAGCTATGGCCGAAGCAGAACAGGACCCCCGCTTTACTGCATGGTGGAAAAAACTTCGCGGCACCCCCGGTATTCTGGATTATTCCCGGGCAGCCATCATCGCCTTGATTAAATCGGCTCCGGAAGAACTCTGGATAGATCCTGTCGCGCTGCGCGAGTACATCAATCGCGAGTTGGTTGAATTTGACCACGCGCACCCAGATCAGAAAACGGTTGATGCGGCTTGCCGCCCAAAATCCCGCGCCACCCCTGAGGTAAACGAAAATGATGAAGCCAAACCGCCTTTACCTGGCGAAACTCAGCCACCAGCAGTTTGCCCTGCCAAAGCTGCGCAGCTCGACAAAGAACTCAATGAGGCATTCGCTCAGAGTTCAGCGCCAGTGCAGCAGCCCACGGACCAGCCGAAAGTGGAGAACCTGGGCGGGGGCGTCTTTTCTGTCGATGCACTGATAAATACCGCCCCCTCAAATGAAGTCGAAAAACAGGAAGTGTCACCAGCGCTAAGTGTTCGCGAGATTGAAATCGCCCATGCATTAAACGAGCTGATGTCCGGGCGCACAAACATCGGTGACCAGGATGATATCGAAAATCTTATCACCACCACAGGTAAAGACATCAAGCATATTTTCCCGTTACTGATTGCAGATATCACCACGACTGAATTCTGTCTGTCGCCTGATTTCAGTGATGAAGAAGTACAGGACGTTGCTACTACGATTCTTGAACAGTGGTCTGACGATATCAGCGTTCGTCAGAAAATAGCGCTTGATGCGATCGTGGAATACCGCCGCCCAGCACCACCAAGATCTGTCGAGCTCGATCCTCCAGCCGTAACTGTAAAGCCGGATGCCGAGCCCAAACCGGTAGCTGAAACAAACGCGCCGCTCTCATCGATTACCTACCTGCAGCAGCTGACAATTGCCGCGCTACAGGGTTTATGTTCCAACCCGGCATATTGCAATCAGTATCAGGAACTACCGGCTATGGCCGCCGGGCTTGCCCTCAGCGTGATCAACCATCAGGAAGGCTCCTGTGCGTCTGATTAACCGTAGTAAGGGAGACAGCATCGGCGGGCCAGCATGCGCCGCCGCGCTCAAATGCCATTTTGAGAAATATGGCGAGCATGGTCGCAGCGACAAACAGACGTTTTACACCATCAGGATCCAGGGGAGAAAAATTACGGTTGAGGTTGTAAACCGCCCACGTAGTTACGTGGCCACGGCAATGACCCGCGCCAGGAGCCTCCAATGTCTGCCCGGGCTTGGTCGGTGATTTTTGACAATCAAATTACTATCTGCCGCTGCGGTATCGTGGCGGCGTCATGGAGTTAAGCATGGCGCAAATCATTTTTGATGAAGAGTGGATGGTGGCGGGAAAGCTCACTGAGAAAACGGGGCTGGATGACAGGCAAATAAAAGCTTATCGCCTCGGATGCTGGATTGAAGGGGTTCATTTTAAGCGAGTACCCGCGGTACCCGGTGGAGAAAGCAAACGCGCTTTGGTCTGGTACAACTTTCCGCTGATTAATAGATTTATTCAGGAAGCATGATGAACTTTCCAACCGGCGTTGAACTTCATAACGGAAAAATCAGAATCACGTTTACCTATCGCGGCATTCGCTGCCGCGAAGTTCTCCGTGGCTGGGTGGTTAACAGCAGTAACATCAAGAAGGCGGGAAACCTTCGCGCAGTTATCGTGAGTGAGATCCAGTTCGGCCAGTTCGACTACGCTGCGCGCTTCCCTGAATCGAAGGCTCTGAAAAAGTTTTCATCAACAAAGCGGATCACGACATTTAATGAGCTGAGCGATTTTTTCATTGATACAAAGGCTCTGGAGGTGTCGGGGGCTACCCTTCATTCACTCACATCTGCAGTTAACACACTGAAACGTGTTGTGGGAGAAAATACTCCACTGGCTGATATTCAGCACGCCGATATCCTGAATTACCGCAAAGAACTGCTGACCGGCAGCGTATTAAACCCTTCAATGCCTAACCTGGTTAAAAAGGGACGTGCGCCCTCAACAGTCAATAAACAGATGGCGGTTTTATCAGAAATGCTGAAGCTTGCTAATCGAAGTCAGTTTATATTACACGCTCCTTATGAGGGCGTGTCCCGGCTGAAGCTATCTAAGGCAGACCCCGATCCGCTTCTACTTCATGAGTACCAGGCACTGATTGCCGCCCTTCCCCGAAAACTGGCTTTGATCATCATTGTAGCCGTCCACACGGGAATGAGGCCCGGCGAGATTTGTGCTCTGGCGTGGGAGGATATCGATCTGAGAAAAGGTGAAATTCACGTATCAAGAAGCCTGACGAACAAGCGGGTGTTTGTGCCGCCGAAAACAGATGCTGGTATACGAACGATCACCCTGCTTAAGCCTGCACATGATGCGTTGCTGGAGCAGTTCGAAATCACAGGCAATAACCCAAGACATCAGATCATTTTCCATCACCGGGAAATCGGCAAAACAGAGCCACAAAATCTGCGGTTTGTGTTTTCCCCGGAAAAGAAATCGTCAGTGAATGAGAGCTTTTTTTCCAAAAACTCGATTTCGTATGGATGGAAACGGGGCACTAAACTTTCGGGAATACGTGAGAGAAATCCTTATCAGTCCCGACACACATACGCCTGCTGGACGCTTATGGCCGGTGCGAACCCTTCCTTTATCGCCAGCCAGATGGGCCATGAGGATGCGCGCATGGTTTATGAGGTGTATTCGAAGTGGATCGGAGATATGAACCAGGATCAGGTCAACATGCTGAACAATCAGATGCCGACAGCTTTGCCCCCAGGACGCCCCCAAGGGATTGGAAGTATTAAAAAAGTCATTTAATTTCATGACGCTGGTTCCAAACTCCATAATCAGCGTTAAACTATTCATACCAATTTTTTAGGGAGAAGAGATGATGCGCGTACTGGTTGTTGAGGATAACGCATTACTACGCCATCACCTGAAGGTTCAGCTTCAGGAGATGGGACATCAGGTGGACGATGCTGAAGATGCAAAAGAAGCCGATTATTATCTCAATGAACACCTGCCGGATATCGCCATTGTCGATTTAGGGTTGCCTGACGAAGACGGTCTGTCGCTAATTCGCCGCTGGCGCAGCCACGATGTCTCCCTGCCGGTTCTGGTTCTGACCGCCCGTGAAGGCTGGCAGGATAAGGTTGAAGTGCTCAGCGCGGGTGCAGACGATTACGTCACCAAGCCGTTTCATATTGAAGAGGTGGCGGCGCGCATGCAGGCGCTGTTACGCCGCAACAGCGGGCTGGCTTCACAGGTTATTTCCATCCCGCCATTCCAGGTCGATCTCTCCCGCCGGGAATTAGCGATCAATGATGAAGTGATTAAGCTCACCGCCTTCGAATACACCATCATGGAAACGCTGATCCGTAACAATGGCAAAGTGGTGAGCAAAGATTCCTTAATGCTCCAGCTTTACCCTGATGCTGAACTGCGCGAGAGCCATACCATTGACGTGCTGATGGGACGTTTGCGTAAGAAAATTCAGGCGCAGTATCCGCAGGATGTGATTACCACCGTCCGTGGCCAGGGCTACCTGTTCGAATTACGCTAAATGAGAGGGATTTTACGCCACATACTGCCCCTCTCGCTGCGGGTTCGTTTCTTACTGGCAACAGCCGCCGTCGTGCTGGTGCTGTCGCTCTCCTACGGCATGGTCGCCCTGGTGGGCTACAGCGTCAGCTTTGATAAAACCACCTTTCGGCTGCTGCGTGGCGAAAGCAATCTGTTTTATACCCTGGCGAAGTGGGAAAACAACCGAATCACCGTCGAAATGCCGGAAAACCTCAACCAGCAGAGTCCAACGCTGGCCCTGATTTATAACGAAAAGGGGAAATTACTGTGGGCGCAGCGTGATATTCCCTGGCTGGTCAAAAGCATTCGCCCGGAATGGCTCAAAACCAACGGATTTCACGAAATTGAAGCCGATCTCAACACCACCAGCTCGCTGATCCATGAAGATCGCTCCCTGCAGCAAAAGCTGAACGAGATCCGCGCCGACAACGCCGAGACGGAGATGACGCACTCCGTCGCGATTAACCTCTATCCGGCGACGCTGAACATGCCGCAGCTGACCATCGTGGTGATCGACACCATTCCGGTCGAGCTGAAGCGTTCTTATATGGTCTGGAGCTGGTTCATCTACGTTCTGGCTGCGAATCTCCTGCTGGTGATCCCGCTGCTGTGGGTGGCGGCGTGGTGGAGCTTGCGCCCCATTGAATCACTGGCGAAAGAGGTTCGTGAGCTGGAAGAACATCATCGCGAGAAGCTGAACCCGGAAACCACCCGTGAGCTCACCAGCCTGGTGCGTAACCTCAACCGCCTGCTGAAAAGTGAACGCGAACGCTACGATAAATACCGTACCACTCTTACCGACCTGACCCACAGCCTGAAAACTCCGCTGGCCGTGATGCAAAGTACCCTGCGTTCAATGCGCAGCTCGAAGCTGAGCGTCGATGATGCCGAGCCGGTGATGCTGGAGCAGATCAGCCGTATTTCCCAGCAAATTGGCTATTACCTGCACCGCGCCAGCATGCGTTCCGGCAGCGCGCTTCTGAGCCGAGAGCTGCACCCGGTAGCCCCGCTTCTGGATAACCTCACGTCCGCCCTCAATAAGGTGTATCAGCGTAAAGGGGTGAACATCAGCCTCGATATCTCGCCAGAGATAAGCTTTGTGGGTGAAAAAAATGACTTCATGGAAGTGATGGGTAACCTGCTGGATAACGCCTGCAAATACTGCCTGGAGTTCGTGGAAGTGTCTGCGCGTCAGACGGAAACCGAACTGCATATTATCGTTGAGGATGATGGTCCGGGCATCCCGCGCAATAAGCGTGACGTGGTGTTCGATCGCGGTCAGCGAGCCGATACGCTACGTCCTGGCCAGGGCGTAGGATTGGCCGTCGCCCGCGAGATTGTCGACCAGTACGACGGGAAAATAGAAACCAGTGAAAGCCTGCTGGGCGGCGCCAGAATGGAGGTTATTTTTGGTCGCCAGCAGCTCACATTGAACGATAGTTAACCCGTTATGTGAAAAATGCGAGGATCTCGCAGCCGGGGGACTGAGCTTCCGTTATAATCCGAGTCAGTAAGAGCCTGCGGAATAAAAAAATTATGGATTATCACTTAACGCTTAACTGGCCCGAGTTTATTGAACGTTACTGGCAAAAACGCCCGGTGGTTCTGAAACGCGGATTCAGCAATTTTGTCGACCCTATCTCGCCTGACGAGCTGGCAGGTCTGGCCATGGAAAACGAAGTCGACAGCCGTCTGGTCAGCCACCAGGACGGGAAATGGCAGGTTAGCCACGGACCTTTCGAAAGCTACGATCACCTCGGTGAAAACAACTGGTCGCTGCTGGTGCAGGCGGTCAACCACTGGCACGAGCCGACTGCCGCATTAATGCGTCCGTTCCGCGCCCTGCCCGACTGGCGCATGGACGATCTGATGATCTCTTTCTCCGTGCCGGGCGGCGGCGTAGGTCCACATCTTGACCAGTACGACGTGTTCATCATTCAGGGTACGGGCCGCCGCCGCTGGCGCGTGGGCGAAAAAGTGCCGATGAAGCAGCACTGCCCGCATCCTGACCTGCTTCAGGTTGACCCGTTTGAAGGGATTATCGACGAAGAGCTGGAGCCGGGTGATATTCTCTACATCCCGCCGGGATTCCCTCACGAAGGCTACTCCCTGGAAAACTCACTCAACTATTCCGTGGGGTTCCGCGCGCCGAGCGGCCGCGAGATGATCAGCGGATTTGCCGACTATGTTCTGCAGCGCGAGCTGGGCAGCTATCGTTACAGCGACCCTGATGTGCCTGCGCGCGAGCATCCGGCGGATATTCTGCCAGAAGAACTCGATAAGCTGCGCGGCATGATGCTGGATTTGATCAACGAGCCGGAGCACTTCAAACAGTGGTTTGGTGAGTTTATCAGCCAGTCTCGTCATGAGCTGGACGTTGCGCCGCCGGAGCCGCCGTATCAGGCTGACGAGATTTATGATGCGCTTCAGCAGGGCGATAAGCTGACGCGTCTGGGCGGGTTGCGCGTGCTGCGCATTGGTGAAGAGGTGTTCGTCAACGGCGAGAAGCTGGACTCTCCGCACCGCCCGGCGCTGGAAGCCATTGCCAGCCATCTGGTGCTCACTGCCGACACCTTTGGCGATGCGCTGGAAGATCCTTCCTTCCTCGCGATGCTGGCCGCGCTGGTCAACAGCGGTTACTGGTTCTTTGAGGACTGAGTCGTGATATTTGCCGGGTGGCGGCTTCGCCTTACCCGGCCTACATTCCGATCGTAGGCTCGGTAAGCGTAGCGCCACCGGGCTTTTTCTTACCGCTTCGCGGTTAACTCCGCTATCCGCACTATCACCTTAACCGCTTTTTCCATCCCTTCCAGCGTCACAAACTCATGCTTACCATGGTAGTTGTAGCCACCGGTAAACAGGTTCGGGCACGGCAGCCCCATAAACGACAGCTGAGAACCGTCGGTGCCGCCGCGAATCGGCTTGAGCTGCGGTTCAATATCGCAGTCGCGCATCGCCTGCTGGGCAATATCGAGAATATGCGGATGCGCCATCACCTTCTCGCGCATGTTGTAATAGCTGTCTTCAATGATCAGCTCAATATAGCAATCTGGGTGTAATCCTTTACCGACCTTCTTCGCGATCTCCATCATCTTGCGCTTGCGCGCCTCAAAGGCTTTGCGGTCGAAATCGCGGATGATGTAGTGCATCTGCGCGCTGTCCACGGTGCCTTTGATGCTGGTCAGGTGATAGAAACCTTCATACCCTTCGGTCTGTTCAGGGCTCTCTTCCGCCGGGACTTCTGCATGAATTCTGGACGCCAGCGACAGCGCGTTCACCATAACGCCTTTCGCCGAGCCAGGATGAACGTTGTTGCCGACAATTTTGATCGTGACGGACGCGGCATTGAAGTTTTCATACTCCAGTTCACCGACGCCGCCGCCGTCGACGGTATAGGCCCACTGCGCGTTAAAGGCCTCCACGTCGAAGTGCTTCGCGCCCTTGCCCACCTCTTCGTCCGGCGTAAAGGCCACGCGGATATCCCCGTGCGGAATATTTTTGCCCTTCAGCACCGCCAGCGCAGTCATGATCTCCGCGATCCCCGCCTTATCATCCGCCCCCAGCAGCGTCTTCCCGTCGGTGGTGATCAGCGTCTGGCCCAGCAGCTGGTGCAGTACCGGGAACATCACCGGCGAGAGCACTTCGTCACCAATGCCCAGCGCAATGTCGCCGCCGCGGTAGTTTTCCACAATCTGCGGGTTCACATGTTTACCGCTAAAATCCGGAGAGGTGTCGACATGGGAGATAAAGCCAATCGCCGGAATATCACCCTGGACATTCGCCGGCAGCGTTGCCATCACAGTGCCTTTTTCGCTTAACGTGACGTTGACCAGCCCCATGGCGTCAAGCTGCTCTTTCAGCAGGTTTAATAACTTCCACTGGCCTTCGGTGCTCGGCACCTGGCGAACACCCGGCTTAGATTGGGTATCCAGCGAAACGTACTGTAAAAAACGCTCAAGTAATTTATCCATGCAGTCACCCTCACTTTTTGTGACAACATTATCAATAAGCATCAAAACGCAAATATTGCGTCAGGTCACTTTTATCCCGCAAACGAGAATATTTTCCGTTTATATCGTTATGCGTTAGTTAATGTAGCTTATGAATCAGTGACAAGGATTGGCGATTGCAGGGGATTGCCGTAGAATGTCCGCCCTCATTACGAGTCACCAAGGTGGTTACACACAAACCCCGCTTCAGTCTGCTGCCTGAGGCGTCTATATGGGACAGCGCAAAAATTGAATACACAATCCCGTTCACGTTCACCGCTGGTGCAACTGGAACGAATTCGTAAAAGTTTTGATGGTAAAGACGTTATCTCCGACTTCACTCTGACCATCAATGACGGTGAGTTTCTGACGCTGCTTGGCCCCTCGGGCTGCGGCAAAACAACCGTACTGCGCCTTATCGCCGGGCTGGAAAGCGTCGATAACGGCCATATCCATCTTGAGAACCAGGACATCACCCAAGTTCCTGCCGAAGATCGCCACGTCAATACCGTCTTTCAGAGCTACGCCCTGTTCCCGCACATGACCGTGTTTGAAAACGTGGCGTTTGGCCTGCGGATGCAAAAAACGCCGGCGAATGAGATCGAACCGCGCGTCACCGACGCCCTGCGCATGGTGCAGCTTGAGACGTTTGCCGAGCGTAAACCCCATCAGCTTTCCGGCGGCCAGCAGCAGCGCGTGGCCATCGCCC
>OBYC01000867.1_pt1 | contig 15744 bp, 17 predicted proteins | sample 1550651 | NCBI WGS metagenome assembly OBYC01 (sample SAMEA2580181, study PRJEB22360) | human gut metagenome | biome: human gut; feature: human-associated habitat; material: faeces | place: Denmark | collected 2008/2010
ATGAAATGACTGAGTCAGCCGAGAAGAATTTCCCCGCTTATTCGCACCTTCCCTAATATCAAGTCACCAAAGTATGGCTTATCACCAAGGTTTTAAGTTGGTACGGTTTTTTGCCACATTGGCAAACGGAACCAGCTTTCCCCTGTTGTCATTAGCCAGTATAGCTTTGGCTTTATCCAGCAGATTCAGCAGTTCTTCTGCCAAACGCCCGTGACCCTGCTTTGCTTCCTGTGCAGCCCCCTGCATAGCCACTGAATAAAAATGGCTATCATCGCGACTTTTGTGCGATTTGATGAGTGTTTTTAGTGCTCTGCGCTTGCATCCGAAAATGGGCATGAGGAACACTAGTTTCAGGCATGACCTTCGCGCAAGGTCGTGTGAAAAGCCGGAAGAAAATAATAATGCCCGAACGTCATCATGCCGGCGGTTGCGGCGACAGTTTAAGTCACTACCACAACGGCATCTGACCAGTGTCAGAAAACCACCGGCCATCCACAGCTCCAAACCACCCCGGTTCAGAAGAGATAGCAGGATAACCGGCGGCCTCACTTTACCGCAAACCTTGCCGTGGTGCCACAGGCAGTGTCTCCCGGAAGGCGTCTGGTTGACAATCTTGTTAAGTTAATATGATGTTAACTTAACAGGTTTCCCGCAGGTATGCTGTGCAGTGTCAGATCAGGTCCAGGCGATCGCGGGCCGTGCGCAGGCGTGCCTCGCCCCGGCGGTCGTACTGCTGGGTGGTGGTGACGCTGGCGTGACCCATCGCATCCTTCACCGTGATGAGATCCTCGCCGTTATCAAGCATGGCGGTGGCAAAAGTTCTCCTTAGGTCGTGCGGAGCACATTTCGCAATGCCGGCCTGACGCTGGCGCACCTGCAGGATATGATATACAGCCTGATCGGTCAGGCGGTCGTTGGTCAGGGTGTCAAAGCGGCGGATGCGGGTGAACAGCGGTCCGTCTTTTTCCCCCCGGACGTCATCAATCCATATCCTCAGCCGCTGCCAGGTGCCGGCCGGCATGTAGGCCAGACGCTCCTTGTTGCCCTTACCCAGCACACGAAGCGCCCGCTCATCTGTGACAACGTCACTCAAATCCAGCCCCACCGCCTCCGAGCGGCGCAGGCCGCAGCCGAGAATGACACCCAGCATCGCCGCATCGCGCACCCCGATACTGGTGTTATCAGCCCCGCAGGCACTAAACAGGGCACGGATCTCATCCGGTGGCAGGGCCCGCCCGCGGGGAAGACGGCTGCCCCGCAGGTTACGCACCGCCCGGATGTGCTGGAAGCTTTCCACGTCCATCAGCCTGAGCATCCAGGCTTCCTTCGCCACGCCCTTCAGCGCGGAAAGGTAGGTGTTGACAGTGGCGGTTGCCCGGCCGGTGTCGCGCAGCAGCTCGGTCACGGCCATTACGTGATGGCGCCGCAGGCTGCCCCAGCTGCAGGACTCCAGGGACGTGGCGCCGAGCAGGCCGGCGACGATACCAAGGAACGAGGCCATGGTCTGCCGGCTGCGGGGTGAATTGAGGGAAAGCAGGTAGGCCCGGGCGGGACTGACCGGGCCTTCTCCACCGGCCAGCGCTGGCAGAAAGACCTCACCGGGATAAATGACAGCCGGCGACGGGAGCTTTTCTGGTTCATCATCAGGCAACAGTGTCATATCAGGCTCCGTCGGGACGAAAAACGTCCGGTGCGCTGTGTAAAAAACGGGGGAAAATGTACTGCCAAAGTGTACCGCAGATATCCTACTTTTTCAAAGGTACATTTTAATAAGCAGAAAAAACTGAAACCATTCTTCGGTCATTGCAGCTCGAACAGCTGTTGACGGTCAGATTCGGGTAGGTGCCTGTACGCTGTAACGCTGCTAATTTAGGGAAGGTGCGAACAAGTTCCTGATATGAGATCATCATATTCATCCGGAGCGCATCCCAGAGGGACATCATGAGCCATCAACTCACCTTCGCCGATAGTGAATTCAGCACTAAGCGCCGTCAGACCCGAAAAGAGATTTTCCTCTCCCGCATGGAGCAGATTCTGCCATGGCAGAATATGACCGCTGTCATCAAGCCGTTTTATCCCAAGGCGGGCAATGGCCGACGGCCCTATCCGCTGGAGACCATGCTGCGTATTCACTGCATGCAGCATTGGTACAACCTGAGCGACGGTGCCATGGAAGATGCCCTGTACGAAATCGCCTCCATGCGTCTGTTTGCCCGGTTATCCCTGGATAGCGCCTTGCCGGACCGCACCACCATCATGAATTTCCGCCACCTGCTGGAGCAGCATCAACTGGCCCGCCAATTGTTCAAGACCATCAATCGCTGGCTGGCCGAAGCAGGCGTCATGATGACTCAAGGCACCTTGGTCGATGCCACCATCATTGAGGCACCCAGCTCGACCAAGAACAAAGAGCAGCAACGCGATCCGGAGATGCATCAGACCAAGAAAGGCAATCAGTGGCACTTTGGCATGAAGGCCCACATTGGTGTCGATGCCAAGAGTGGCCTGACCCACAGCCTAGTCACCACCGCGGCCAACGAGCATGACCTCAATCAGTTGGGTAATCTGCTTCATGGAGAGGAGCAATTTGTCTCAGCCGATGCCGGCTACCAAGGAGCGCCACAGCGCGGCTTTGTTGAATAAATAAGATTTCGTGCGAACGACCCTGTAGCTGGCTGGATTTTCAGGCAATACGCACGCTTTCTGGCATCCCAGCCTTTGTCATCCTGTTCAACGCACGCACCATGGCCATAGCTTCCGCTACCTGACCATCGTAGTCACGCAGCGTCAGTGAATCTCCCAACAACTGCTTCATTCTGTACATTGCCGTTTCCGCTATCGAGCGACGGTTATATTCCGTTGTCCATTTCCACCGTGCATTGCTTCCGCTCAGCCGCTGATTAGCAACGGCACGGTTGCGGTCTGCGTACTCACCGGGCCAGTAACCTGCTCCTTTTCGGGGAGGAATAAGCGCGCTGATTTTTTTGCGGCGCAGTTCATCGTGACAGAGCCGGGTATCGTAAGCCCCGTCTGCCGCGGCTGCCCTGATTTTTCTGTGAGTCTGCCGGATAAGGCCCGGGAAGGCTTCTGAGTCCGTGACGTTATTCAGCGACAGGTCTGCACAGACAACTTCATGTGTGTTGCTGTCAACAGCAAGATGCAACTTTCGCCAGATACGACGGCGCTCTTTGCCGTGCTTTCTGACTTTCCATTCGCCTTCACCAAAGACCTTCAGCCCGGTGGAATCAATCACCAGATGCGCGATTTCACCCCGGGTGAACGTTTTGAAACTGACATTAACCGACTTTGCGCGCCTGCTGACACTGGTGTAATCCGGGCAGCGCAACGGAACATTCATCAGTGTAAAAATGGAATCAATAAAACCCTGTGCAGCCCGCAGGGTCAGCCTGAACACGCGTTTAATGACCAGAACGGTGGTGATGGCGAGATCAGAATAGCGCTGAGGTCTTCCCCGTGATGAAGGCGTTGTCGACTCATACCAGTCCTGAATAGCTTCATCATCCAGCCAGAAAGTTATGGAGCCACGGTTGATGAGGGCTTTATTGTAGGTGGGCCAGTTGGTGATTTTGAACTTTTGCTTTGCCACGGAACGGTCTGCGTTGTCGGGAAGATGCGTGATCTGATCCTTCAACTCAGCAAAAGTTCGATTTATTCAACAAAGCCCCAACGTTCTTGTCGTCTAGCCGGGCCTGTAATGTGGTGACGTCGTCAACGGCGATACCGTCGATGCTGATAACGCGATCGCCGGGCACGATGCCGCCTGCGGTGACCTCGACGCCGACGAGCCCGGCCCTGTGCGCCGCCGAGCCCGGCGTCACGCGCAATACGAATACGCCCTTACTGCCGGTCAGCGCCTGCAGACGCGTGTTGAGCTGCTCATCCACCTCGATGCCCAGCGCCGGACGGATGTACTTGCCGGTCTTTATGAGTTGCGGCACCACGCGCATGACGGTATCGACCGGCACCGCAAAGCCTATTCCGGCCGAGGCGCCAGACGGACTGTAGATGGCGGTATTGATGCCGATCAGCCGCCCAGCCGAATCGAGCAGCGGGCCACCGGAATTGCCGGGGTTGATGGCGGCGTCGGTCTGGATCAGGTGATCGATGGCCGGGCCGCCCGCTTCTCCCGGCAACGAGCGGTCGAGCGCGGAGACGATACCAGTGGTGAGCGTCCAGTCCAGGCCGAAGGGGTTGCCGATAGCAAACACCTTCTGACCCACCTTGAGGTCGGCACTGGTGCCGACCGGCACGGCCGGCGGGCGCTTGAAACCGACGCCGATCTTGAGCACGGCGATGTCGTGCGCGGGGCTCGTCCCCACCAGCGCGGCCTGGTAGTCGCGGCCGTCGGCCAGTTTGACGGTGGCTTCGGACGCGCCCTGGATGACGTGGAAGTTGGTGACGACGTGGCCGGCGTCGTCCCAGATGAAGCCCGAGCCAGTGCCGCGCGGCACGGAGAACACGTTGCGCGTCCAGACATCGCGTACTAATTGCGCGGTGGTGATGTAGACCACCGAGGCGCGCGATTTTTCGAACAGTTCGATGGTGGTTTTCTCGTCCGCCGCCAGATCGCCACGCGCCATCACGGTGCGTTCTGCTGCCTCGCGCGGACTGAACCAGGCCTCGATGGCAGACAGAAACTGCCACAGCAGCATGAGCGCGGCAATACAGGCGGTGATGAAGAGCCAGCGCCGGACGAAGCGGTCCGGCGCGGGGCGTTGGTACGGGTCGAGATAGGCCATGAGACGTCTCCTGTTGATGGGCAATCAGCGCCACAGCCCGCTCGGGCGCCAGCGCGGTGGGCGCGTCGCCAAAGCGGATTCCGGCAAAAAATGGGGCGCGCGGAGTGGCAACGCTGATGCTGGCCCAGGCGCCAACGTCAGCAGGCGTGCGATGCGCTCTTGCGTTGCCGGACGCGTGCGCAAGCAGGAGGGCTCGGGATTGCCCCATCCCGGCCATAGCCAGGCACGCCAGGAGCGGCTGACCCGCTCGATTTTCGCCAGCGCGGACGCCAGCCCCTGCGGGTCGCCAGTCAGTTCCGCCGCAAGGCGGTCAGCGTCGAACTCACGCACGCGAGACAAGCCGAGCTGTGCGAGCAGGGCCAGTTGGGGCGATGCGGCCAATAACAATAGACCAGGCCAATAGACCTCCGCCGCGCCAACCAGCAGCGCGGGCAGGCTGAGCAGGATCGCGATCTGTCCCATAAGGGCCAGTAGGCACGTGAGGCGACTGACGGAATCCGCCAGCCCCATGATACGCAGATCCTCATTAGTGATGTGCGCGACCTCGTGCGCGAGCACACCCGCCAGCTCGCGTGGGCTCAGGCTGCGCAGCAGGCCATCGGTGAGGGCGATCGATGCCTCCTGCTTCGATCCGGTGGCGAAGGCGTTGACGACGGCACTGGGCACATAGTGCGGCACCGGCGTGGCGGGCAGCTCGCGCAACAGGGCCCACATCTCGTGGGCTTGTTGCGGGTGCAAGGCCCGTACGCGGTACAGGCGCAAGCTCAGCGCCGACGCGGCTACCGGGTCCAGCAGCAACGCACCTGCAACGGCAAACAGCGCGAGCCACAGGCAGCCTTCCCCAAATGGCAGTCTCCCTGCTGCGGCTGCGATCCCGACCAGGGTCAGGACCAACAGCCCGGTCTGCAGGCGGTTGAGCCAGCGGTGTTGCAAGAGCGCAGTGCGCGGATCACTCGGATGATGACGGGTCATGCTCAGAGGTCTCGGCGGCGCGGTCGCCGCGCTTGCGCAGCAGCCAGTAGGTCGCACCCAGAGCCAGCGTGGCGCCTGCCAGCGCGGCTATCTTTGCGGGGCTCGCGTCGGAGTCGAGGATCACGAACTTGCGGGAGAGTGCGATCACCGCGATCAGGACCACCGTCTTAACCTGGATGATGCTGTCCCGACGCAGCGCCACGCGCACGATGGAATGCTTGAACTCCATCGCGATCAAGAGCGTCATGATCATGCCGAACACGCTCTGGAATACCTTGTGGTCCAGGGGATTGAAGGCATCGAGAACCAGCAGCGTGAAGACGATGGAGATGAGCTGGAACAGCGACACCATGATGATGACGGCGATCACCGCCGACAGCACGAGCGCGACGACCTGCTCGAAGCGCTCGTAAAAACTCATGATGGCCAATTGGTCACGCAAGACCTGAAATGGGTTAAGGCGTTTTGATTTCATGACTATGAACTCCCTGGAAAACGGCTGCTGTCGAGACGGCGGCGCATTGCACTGATGTGTCCTTCAATCAACTCGGTCGACATGCCAAGCGTCGACATCACCTGTTCCGCCAGCCCAATAGCTGCGGCAAAGGATTGCTGATAAACGCGCACGTTAGGCATGGCGCGAAATGCATCGGCCGCGGTCGTACTTCTGCATGACACCCACAAGGTTAGCGCCGGACGGCGCTCGGCAATCGCCTGGGCGATGCGCAACGCTTGCTGGGCATGGGCGAACGTTAGCACCACCAAGTGCGCATGCGTCAAGCCGGCAGCCAGCAAGGTATCGGGCCGACTGGCATCGCCATGGAACACCGGCGCGCCGGCGGCACGCGCGGCCTCTACCTTCTGCGCGTCCGCCTCCAGCAGCAGATGCGCCACGCCGGCGTGGCGAAGAATCTCGCTGACTGTCAGGCCAAGCTCGCCCGCGCCGCAAACGATGACATGGTCTCGATATCGCGTCGTCTGCGCGGCGAGCTCGACTTCTTCAGCCTGGGGTGGCTGAATGACGCCGCCGGTGCGGCTCAAGAACCGGGCAAGTACATCGTGATGGCGGATCAGTAGCGGTGCCAGGGCCATGCTGAACACCAGCGCGACCAGCATGGGTTGGACGACGGTCGCGGGGATCAGATGCTGCTGCAAGACCGTGCCCAACAACAGCAGGGCGAACTCGCCGCCGTGCCCCAACGCTATGCCCGTGCGCCAGGCATCGAGGGCGGACAGGCGCGTCGCCCGCAAGGCCAGCGTATTGAGCAGGATCTTGACCGGTACCAGCACCACCAGCCACGCCAGCACCGCCAGCGGTGCCGAAAGAATCTGTGCTGCGTCCAGTTGCAGGCCGATGGTCACGAAGAACACGCCCGACAACACATCGCGAAACGGCCTGAGGTGGCTTTCCATGTGGTGCCGGAAGTCGCTCTCGCCCAGCACCATCCCGGCGAGGAAGGCCCCCAGGGCGGCGGATACGCCGACCGCGTGCGCAGCAGCGGCGGCAGCCACCACCACGCACAAGGAGACGAGCACGAACGATTCCTCGTGGCCCCGCCGCGCCACCCAGCCCAGCAGGCCATGCAACAGACGGCGCGAGACGAGGGCCGCTGCCGCGAACAGCAGCAGCACACCGAATACTTCGAGCAGCACATGCTCGATCTTCGGCGACTCGCCGCGCGCCCAGATCGCCAGCAAGGCCAGCAGAGGCACGCTGGCCAGGTCCTGAAAGACCAGCACGGCGATGGCACTGCGTCCGTGGCGGGTGGTGAGCTCGCCTTGGTCGGCCAGTTGTCGGCTGACCAGCGCCGTGGACGACATGGCCGCCGCAGTGCCGAGCAGCGCGGCGCTCTGGCCGGGCTGCCCCAGCCACATCAATAGCAGGATCAGCGGGGGGCCCACGGCGATCATCTGCAGAGCGCCCGCCATCAGCACCGTCCTGCGGGCGAGCCAGAAGTCTCCGAGGGAGAATTCCAGTCCGACCATGAACAACAGCAGCGCCACGCCCAGCTCGGACAGAAAGCTCAGCGTCTCCCCCGGCGCGATCACGCCGATGACTGAGGGGCCCAGTACAACGCCGACAGAGAGATACCCCAGCAAGGCGGGCACTCTGAACGCCGCCGTCGCCATCGCCGCCAGGCTGCAAGCTGCCAGCAGGATTAGTGTAGTGCCGAGCAAGCCCTGCATCGGTCAGCGTCCCACTTGCGTCGACGTCCAGCGCACGATGTCCTGCGCGCCCATCACGCCGGCCTGACGGGCGATTTCCCGCCCACCCTGGAACAGGGCGAGCGTCGGGATGCTGCGGATACCGAACTGCGTGGCCAGGTGGGGCTCAGCCTCGGTATTCACCTTCGCCAGCCGGATCCTCGGTTCGAGCTGGTGCGCCGCTTGCTGGAACTGTGGCGCCATCATCTTGCACGGCCCGCACCATGGCGCCCAGAAATCGACCAGCAGCGGCAGATCGCTGCGCTCCACGTGGCGCGAGAACGTCGCCGTGGTCAACTCGATGGGCTCGCCCGTGAACAAGGGCTGCTGGCAGCGGCCACAGTTGGGATGTTCCGATAGCTTCGCAGTCGGTACGCGGTTGATGGACTGGCAATGCGGGCAGACAAGGTGAAGATCATTCTTCATGGTTCGCCTCCTTGGACCACAGTGAGGCTGCCTCGTTTCGGGTCACAGACAATGCCGACCAATCAACGCCTTGGAGCCAATCGTTCCCGTTTTTGCTTACTCCGGCCTCTTCCAGATGAGCAGCGATGAATGCTTCGGCCTGCATGAGCCACCTTCGGACAGCATCTTCCTTACTAGGAATCAGCAGGATTTCAGAGACGCTGCTGGCATTCAGCCCGTCCACACGGATAAGCAGAAAAATGCGCCGCCACAAACGCGGCATGTCCTTCAGCAGGTCAAATGCAAAAGCGAACTCGCTCGACCGATCAATCAGCTCCTCCTGTTCCGCGATCGTTGCGACATCGGGATGCTGACTGCCAGCGAAAATATCGGCCAGCTTGAGTGTGTCATCGTGCTGATAAAATTCGAAGATTTCCTCTTCCACCATGGCCTCGGCCACGTCTTGGGCATCCGGTTCGACCGGCGCGTCCAGAGAAACGGATTCGCCAAATTGCCGGCTGCTTGCCACTTCGTTATCCAGGACGGCGAACAGATGCTTCAAAAGACCGGTGTAAGCCTCTTTTTCCCCCGGCACGGATTGCCATTCCACCTTAGCTCGGACAATCGCTTCATCCACCACGTCGCGCAGCGTCGGATAATCGCACGGTAAATCGCCGACGGCCCGCAGATAAGCCAGCTCACGCCTTGCGACAGCCTCAAGTTTCGACAGTAGAGGCATTTGGGTCACCTCGGCCTCATGGGCGGCTGATGCGGGTTTTGCGGCAATCCGCACCTTGAGCTCGCGCAAGCGCTCGCGTCGTGCTTTGCGCTTGATTTGATCCTGAGCATGCAGTCGGTCAAAATGCTTCTTGGCCTGACGGAACAACGACTGTGCGAGCATCTGCGCGAGGGGCGTCAGCTCGTTATGTGATGCAGTAACGCTGACAATCTTTTTGCCGGGCAGGTGCATATAGCCACTGGCCAGAAATTGCCGCTTGATCTTGTCGCGATCAAGGACGATTTGAAGTCGCGCTGAATCTTTAGTGTGTTTGTCGAGCAATGGCTTGAGGGCGTGCTCGATCACATTTCCCAAAGCTCTCTGCCAAGGTTCATGAAACTCTTTGTCGATAGCTCGATAGCTATATTGTATCTGCATGTATGACTCCTTCGATGTCATTTCTATGGAGGCATGAATCGAGGATGCTCATATCCATAGATTTTGGTTTGGCACGCTCTTACCCCAGGCGCGTTTTGCGAAGACTCCAACTCAAGAACAAAAGCGTGACGCCATAGACTGCCGCATGGAAACCCAACAGCCAGCCTGCGGCCACGAATGACTCGACCGGACGGGTAAAAAATATCCACAAGACGATAGCACCAAGGATAATCGAGAGCAGTCCACTGAGGGCAAGCCAGATTTCACCCTTGATTTCCCGACGCAGCCGAACGGCGGCGGATATCTCCAGCACACCGGTGAAAATCGCCCAGAAGCCCACGCTAGCCCATAAAAAAGAAGCCAAGACTATCGTGGCGACCCAAGGAGCAACCAGGACGACGACGCCCGTAAGTATGCCGACAATGCCGCTGAACAGCAGCCAGCCCCAGCGCTCTTTTTTCTGGATATGGCGCACCGCTGCAAACAAGTTGAACGCGCCATTGACCAAGGAAAATGCGCCGAACATGATGGTCATGGCCAACAGAGCCGATTGTGGCATCCAGAACGCGAGGGCTGCAAAAATCAATGCCAAGACACCGCGCAGCACAAAAAGCCACCAATTTTGGCTCAGCGAACACAGTGCTTTGGTGGGGTCATCCGCATTGGAATTGGCGATGGTGTCTGTGTTCATGCAATATCTCCTAAAGATCTATACAAAATAAAAAATCAAACACTCATGGGACAAGAGAGGGGGCGCTATGCGCCCCCTCTCCAGCGGTTTCAGAACAACCTGGACAGTTTTGCCTTGACTTCATCGAGCCAGCCTTTTCCGCAGCCTCCCCCTCCCGTCTTTTCCTTGATTTTCTTGAGTTCAGCGTACAGGGGCTCAAAGTCCTTCCTTTTTCCATAGCCCAGCAGTTCTGCCATTTCCAACTGCTGCCGGGCTTCGTTCAACAATGTCTCCAGGCGCTCATTGGATGCTTCGCTGCGCTGACCATCTTCTACCAGGGGCTCGGCGCGCTTCAGGAGCAGCTTCGCACGCAGGACGGGCAGCGGAAGCACGCTGCGCTCCTCGACCAGCGTGCTGAGCGCTGACTGCAGCGCGGCTTTGGCTTCTTCGATCTTGCCCTGATCGATCAGCGGCACGACTGCCTTCACGGCTGCGGGATAGGACGCCAAAGGGATGTTGGTGACCGTGATCACGATTTCACTGGCCAGCAAAGCCAGCACGTGGCGAGCCTGTTGCACCTCGCCATGTTTGAGGGCATCCAGCGCCTCGTCGGTCATCGCCTCAATGGTTTCCGTGTTGGCGAACAAGTCGTGCACGATGGTGCGCACATCAACGCCGGCCAGGGCGAGCGTGGGTTCGCGCGCGACGATCAGCTCCAGCTTTCCCGTCACTTCGGCCAGCGTTGCCAATGCGCGTGCAGTGTCCTTGCCGTCAAGTGCGGCCAGCGCTGATTTGGTCAGCGACAAGGCCGAGACTGCCTCATCGAGGACTTGTTTACGTTTGTCTGCCGCCTGTGAGTCCGTTTCTTTCTGAACCTCAGGCTGTACCTCCGTGACGACTTCAGGCTTGGACTCTGGACTGACAGGAAGGCTGCTTACCGCGGCCTGTTCGTTTATTCCTTCGTTCGTCGCATTGGGATTCGGTGTTTGCTCATTCATGGTGATATGCCTCGTATGAGATAGTGAAAATAGGCGAATCTATTGGGGCTGAATGCGAACATCGCGAGACTGACCGGCAGAGCAGTCAGCCCCTTCATCACCTCAAAACAGCTTTTGGATGCGCGTCTTCAACTCGTCGAACCATCCCTTGCCGCTTTTGCCACCAGCCGACTTTTGCTCAATGGACTTCACCTGATCGAAGATGGGTTTGAAGTCCGCCTTCTTGCCATAACCCAGGATCTGCGCCATCTCGATCTCCGTGCGCACGGACGACAGCAAGGTGCTGAGCTCCTCGTTCTGCCTGGCATCGCGCCTGTCGGTCTCGGCCAGCTTTTCAGCTTTTGCCATCGCGGCTTCGGCCCGTAGCACGGGCAGAGGAAAGGCGACCGAGGTCACCACCAGCGTGTTCAGTGCTCGGACGAGTTCCGCTTTGGCGTTGTCGATCTCGCCGCTGTCGATGAGCCGTGCGGCCGACTTGATCGCTGCCGGGTACGTTGCCATCGGAAGGTTGTCGGTTTGGATTACGATTTCGCTGGCCAGATTGGCAACGATGGGCCGGGCCTTTTGCACCTCGCCATCACCCAACAACTCCCGAGACAACTTGACCGCTTTCTTTACCGATTCCACGTTGGCGTGGATATCGTGGGTGATGACGCGTACATCGACCGGCGCTAAAGCAAGTTTGGCGTCGCGTGCCAATACCAGTTCCAGCTTTCCGCTGGCCAGTTCCAGCGCAGCAAGCGCCTCCTTGGTCTTCTTTGCATCAAGGAGGGTCAAAGCCTCCTGGGTCTTGGTGAGCGCCGTGATGGCGTCTTGAGTGAGCTCGGCACGCTTTTTATCGGCTTCCCGGGCGGCCTTGTCATCTACCTGTGGCTGTGCCGCCTTGGATGCGGCAGAGGGTGCTGCAGCACCTGGGCTAGAACCTGCCGCCGATTGGGCCAGAGCCGGTCCGCTCAGTCCGACGACGACCGCCAGGGCAAGTGCGGAGAAGGTGTATTGTGGCTGTTTGATATTCATGATCTTGGGCTCTTGGTTGAAGTTAGTTGACTGAGATTTCAATCTGTTTCGGTTTGGCTTGCTCGGCCTTGACAAGCCGCACTTCCAGCACGCCGTCTTTCATAGAAGCCGTCACCTTGGTCGGATCAACGTTGTCAGGCAAGACAAAGCTGCGCACAAAGCGGCCATACGCACGTTCGATGCGGTGGAACTTCTTGCCCTGCTCCTCTTTTTCCAGTTTGCGCTCGCCGCTGATGGTGAGCACACCGTTTTCCGCGCTGACGCGCACGGCATCCTTGGGGACCTCCGGCAGATCCAGCTTGAGGAGGAATGCGTTCTCATCCTCGCTGATGTCCGCCATTGGTGCCCAGTCCGCCGTGGTCATGGCTTCGTTGCCGGTACGGGCGCCCTGTCGCTGGGGTATTCGTCCGAACATCGTCGCCAGGCGGTTTTGCAATTCATCCAGTTCCCGGAAGGGGTCCCACGGAGTCAATGCAGACATATCGGTTCTCCTTGAACAATGCCGACGAATTGGATGACGCACTGAACAGAGCCGTCGGTTTACTCTGAATGGCAGCTACTACTGTTTTCAGTTCCGAACAAGTCCTTGAGTCAATTGACGGATATCGCTTTCGTCGAGCGTTTCCCGCGCCAGCAGCTCGCGCGCACAGCGCTCCAGCACCGCGCGGTTGATGTCGAGAATCCGGTAGGCGCGCTCGAACACGCCCATCACGATGTCGCGGATAGCCTGATCGATGCGCGCCTGGGTCGATTCGGCCACCCGGCAACAGCCTTGGCCAGCAATGTCTTGCCGGTGCCCGGTGGGCCGACCAGCAACACGCCCTTGGGAATGCGCGCCCCGAGACGGCCATAGTCCTGCGGATTCTTCAGGAAATCGACGATCGCGACCAGCTCCGCCTTGGCCTCATCCCCCCCCCCCACATCGGCGAACGTCACACCGGTGTTCTTTTCCACGAACACCTTGGCGCGGCTCTTACCGATGTTGAGAAACCCGCCCATGCCCTGCTTCTCGGCGAAGCGGCGGAACAGGAAGAACCAGACGCCAAAGAAGGATACCGCTGGCAGGATCCACGACAGCACATCGCTCAGCCAGGTGCTCTCCAACACGCGGGCATAGGGTACGTCGTACTTCGACAGGCGATCGGCAAGATCGGGTTCGACCCTCGTTGCCACGATCGTCGTCTTGCCCCGGCTGTCCGGAGACTTCAGGCGCCCGGTCACCGTACGATCCGACACCAGCACTTCGGCCACGCGCCCCTCGTCCAGCGCCTTCTCGAACTCGCTGTAGGGCACCGGCTCGACGGTTTTCGCCGTCTGCCAGTAGCTCTGCAAACTCCGCAACAGCAGGAGGGCAACGATCCAGTAGCCGGTATTCCATTGATTCTTTTTTTCCATGGACCGTGTTCCTCGAAAGTCGAGTTGCCAGAGGATCAGGTGAACAGACGGGCCGTACCGTCACGCAAACGGATGGCCAGCGAGCGGGAGGGCAGTGCCGCCGCTGATGAGCAGCCCCCACGGCGTGGCCGACCGCGGATCACGCTTGTAGACGACCGCGTGACCCGCGGCCACGACCGCCACCGCGATCGATGCCAGGGAGGCTGCCCATGCCAGGCTGATGGAGTCGGACACGGCAGCCTCGCCCGCCATCAAGATGCGTCGCTCGCCGACTTCTTCTTGCTCGAGTCTTTGCCAGCGTCGCCGTGCGGCGTCTCGGTCGCCTTCGCGACATCCGGCTGCTCCGGCTCGGCCGGGGTCTGCGGTGGCTCTTTGCGTTCGAACACCACGCGTTCGGCCTTGTCGTCCCAGCGTGCGCTGGCGTGATCGCCCTTGCCGATGCCGCCACCGAGCATCTCGCGCGCCAGCGCAGTTTCCAGCTCGCTGCGGATCAGGCGCTTGAGTTCACGCGCACCGAACTCGGGCTTGTAGCCTTCTTCCGCGAAATGGTCGATCAGCGTCTGATCGAAAGTGAGCGTCACGCCCTGGCTGGCGGCGCTGCGCGCCACGCGATCGAGTTGCAGGCCGACGATGTGGCGGATCTCCTCCTTGCCCAGCGCATGGAAGACGATGATCTCGTCGATGCGGTTGAGGAACTCGGGCCGGAAGTGGCCGCGCAGCACGTCCATGACCTCGGCCTTGGTCTTTTCGTACTCCTCGCCAGCCGCCTCACGCGCCTTCAGCCGTCGCTGGATGATGTCCGAACCCAGGTTGGACGTGGCGATGATGATGGTGTTGGTGAAATCCACCACCCGGCCCTTGCCGTCGGTGAGGCGACCGTCGTCGAACACTTGCAGCAGGATGTTGTAGACGTCAGGGTGTGCCTTCTCGATCTCGTCGAGCAGCAGCACGCTGTAGGGCTTGCGCCGCACCTTCTCGGTGAGCTGACCGCCTTCGTCGTAACCGACATAGCCCGGAGGCGCGCCCACCAGCCGCGCCACGGTATGGCGTTCGCCATATTCCGACATGTCGATGCGCAACAGGGCGTGCTCATCGCCGTAGATCGATTCGGCCAATGCCTTGGCGAGCTCGGTCTTGCCCACCCCGGTCGGGCCCAGAAACAGGAAGGTAGCCACCGGTTTACTGCCTTCGCGCAGGCCGGCGCGGGACAGCCGCACGGCATCGGCCACGGCACGGACCGCCTCGTCTTGTCCCACCAGGCGCTCGTGCAGCCGTTGTTCCAAGTGCAGCAGCTTTTCGCGCTCTTCCACCGTCAACTCGTTGACCGGGATGCCGGTCAGGCGCGAGACAACCTGCGCCACGTGTTCCGCCTTGACCTCGGCACTGCCGGAGGCCCGCTCCCGCTCCCAGTCCTCGACGAGCTTCTTGAGCTCGGCCTCCTTGGCTTCGATGCGCTTGCCGAGCTCGGCGGCCTGGTCGTACTGCTTGCGCGCGGCCACGTAATCCTGTTCACGCCGTAGCTGGTGCAGTTCGGACTCCAGCTCCTGCACGGCCACCGGCCGGGCCGTGGCCGACAGCTTCACGCGCGCGGCCGCCTGGTCGAGCAGGTCGATCGCCTTGTCCGGCAGGAAGCGCGCCGTGATATAGCGGTCGGACAACTCGGCCGCCGCGATGATCGCGTCCTCGGAGATGCTGACCTTGTGGTGCGCCTCGAAGGTGTCGCGCAGGCCGCGCAGAATCATGATGGCCTGGGCCACCGTCGGCTCGGGCACCGTCACCGGCTGGAAGCGCCGCTCCAGTGCGGCATCCTTCTCGATGTATTTCTGGTACTCGTTCAGCGTCGTGGCGCCGATCAGGTTGAGTTCACCGCGCGCCATCATCGGTTTGAACACGTTGGCCACGTCCAGCCCGCCTTCGCCACCGCCCTGGCCGGCACCGACGATGGTGTGCACCTCGTCGATGAACAAAATCATCTCGCCCTGGTGCTCGGTCACCTCCTTCAGCACCTTCTGCACGCGCTCCTCGAACTCGCCGCGATATTTGGCGCCGGCCACCATGGCGTTGATGTTGAGTTCCACCAGGCGCTTGTCGCGCAAGGTCTCGGGCACTTCACCCGCCACCATGCGCTGCGCCAGCCCTTCGACGATGGCGGTCTTGCCCACACCC
>OBYC01000871.1_pt1 | contig 15598 bp, 17 predicted proteins | sample 1550651 | NCBI WGS metagenome assembly OBYC01 (sample SAMEA2580181, study PRJEB22360) | human gut metagenome | biome: human gut; feature: human-associated habitat; material: faeces | place: Denmark | collected 2008/2010
GCCATCAGAGCCTCGACATCAGCGGGGTTCTGCTTCATGATGACCTTGGTGGCCTCCTTGACGAAGGCGACGAACTTGTCGTTCTTGGCGACGAAGTCGGTCTCGGCGTTGACCTCGATGACGACGCCCACCTTGCACTCGGGGCAGTAATCAGCGTAGACCATGCCCTCGGCAGCCACGCGGCTTGCCTTCTTGGCGGCGGTAGCCAGACCACGCTCACGCAGGATCTCGATCGCCTTCTCGAAGTTGCCGTCAGCCTCGGTCAGAGCCTTCTTGCACTCCATCATGCCGCAGTCGGTCTGCTTGCGCAGTTCCATAACGTCCTTTGCAGTAATAGCCATTTTGGTATTCTCCCTTACACAGTATTTGTTGGTTTGTGAGAATTTCGGGAAATCAGGCGTTTGCTGCGTCCTCAGCGGGAGCGGCCTCCTGGTTGCCCTGCTTGCCTTCCAGCACAGCGTCAGCCATAGCGCCAGCGATCAGCTTGACAGCGCGGATCGCGTCGTCGTTGCCGGGGATGACGTAGTCGATCTCGTCGGGGTTGCAGTTGGTATCAACGATAGCCACGATGGGGATGTTCAGCTTGCGGGCCTCAGCAACAGCGATGCGCTCCTTGTGGGGGTCAACGATGAACATGGCCTTGGGCAGGGTCTTCATGTTCTTGACGCCGCCGAGGTACTTGTCCAGCTTCTCCATCTCCAGCTCGAGCTTGGCCACTTCCTTCTTGGGCAGCAGCTCGAAGGTGCCGTTGTCCTTCATGTTCTGCAGCTGAGCCATACGGTCGATGCGCTTGCGGATGGTGCGGAAGTTGGTCAGCATACCGCCCAGCCAGCGAGCGTTGACGTAGTGCATGCCGCAGCGCAGAGCCTCGTCACGGATGGACTCCTGAGCCTGCTTCTTGGTGCCGACGAACAGGATGTCGCCGCCCTCAGCTGCAACTTCCTTCACGTAGTTGTAAGCCTCGTCCAGCTTCTTGACGGTCTTCTGCAGGTCGATGATATAGATGCCGTTGCGCTCGGTGAAGATATACTTCGCCATCTTGGGGTTCCAGCGGCGGGTCTGGTGACCAAAGTGAACGCCTGCCTCGAGAAGCTGCTTCATAGAAACGACTGCCATAGTAAAATTACCTCCAAAATTTGTTTTGCCTCCGCACACCGTGATCTGCCGCCGTATCGGACGGTTGCAGACTGCCCTCAACTCGTCAGAGCACAAAAGGGCATAGTGATGCGTGTGTAATGCTAAGTAATAATAGCACAAACCTCTGGCCGTTGCAAGGGGTTTTCCTGCTTTTTTCTAAAATGGAACGCACTTTTTCGTCAATCTGCGGCCTCGGCCAGCTCCTTGAGGCCCATCCGGCTCAGGGCATAGCCTTTGCCGAACATGAGGTCGTACTGGAGCAGCCAGTGCTCATCGCTCCACTTCTGCTGCAGGGGGGTCAGCTCGTTCGAAGCGGTGCCGTCCTTCTCCAGGATGGTGCCGCGGGTGTTGGCCCGGTAGGCGGCCCGGAGCTGACGGCCAAGGAACTGGAAGTAGGCGGGCTGACGCAGGCCGAACAGCTCCATCATCACCGGCGAGATGTCGTAGGCGGCGATGGTGCCGAGGTCCACTGCCCGGTCGGAGTAGTTCGACCACATCAGCAGGGTGGTCTGATGGAGGCGGGGGTCGGCGCTGGAGCCGCTGGCATAGCCGCTGCGGGTGTAGATGTCGTAATTGGAGTCGATGGGGTTGTAGTGGTCGCCCCAGAACACGAGGATGACCGGCTCGTCCACCTGCGAGAAGTAGTCCGTCAGCCTGCCCAGCATGGCGTCGGCGTCCCGGATGCCGGTGGCAAAGTCTTCCAGCGCACCCACGGTGCTGGCCTTAAGGCCCGCCGGGGCTTCGGTGACCTTCACCCGCTGGTCATCGGGGTAGTTATCCTTATTATAATTGGTATGGTTCTGCATGGTGACGGCGTGGAGGAAGACGGGGGCGTCGGACTGGGCCTTCATGGTCTCGTACTGGCCGATGATCTGGTCTGCCATGGAATCGTCGGTGACGAGGCCGGTGGTCCAGTAGTGGCGGCGCACCTTCTGGACGCCGTGCATCTTCTCAAGGCTGATGAAATCGTCGAGGCCGAGGTTGGGGTAGGCCGTGTCGCGGCTCCAGTATCTGGCCCAGAAGCAGTGGACCGCCGCCGTCTGATACCCTTCGGTCTTGAGGTAGCTGGGCAGGGCGAACATGGGCTTGGTCACGTGCTGCTGGTAGGGCTTGCTGCCGCTCGGCAGATAGGACACCGAGTAGCCCGTCAGGGCCTCGAACTCCACGTCACAGGTGCCGCCGCCGAAGCTGGGGCTGTAGACCCGGCCATAGGCGCTGGTCTGCTGCAGAGCGTGGAGGTTGGCCGAGACGTCGGTGTCGAACTGGAAGCCGTACTGTTCCAGCTCCGAGACGTCCCAGTAGGACTCGTCCATCACATAGAGGATGGTGGGCTGCTTCACCTGTTCGTCTGCCGGGGTCTGGGCGGCGTAGGAGCCGGGGTAGACCGGGCTGGTGGTGTACTTTTCCCCTGCCTCCACGTCGTCGAGGATGGCGTTGATGGCCTCCTCCGAGTAAGCCTCGGGCTTGTCGATCTCCAGATTCGTCAGGTTGGTGAGGAAGCTGGTGATGACGCCGTAATAGCGGTAGTAGCGGTCCTGCATCCATGCGTCGGGCAGGATGCCCAGCGACTGGGTGACGGCAGGCTGCAGAAACACCCCGAAGATGAGGGCGCAGGTGGCCGCTGTGCTGGCCGCGAAGCCCGCCAGACGCTGCACCCAGGGCAGCTTCTGACGGCCCCGGTAGAGGAAGAAGGAGCCGACGGTCAGAGCCAGCACCACGACGCCGGAGACGACCATGCTCTTCTGGACGTGGATGCCCGCCGCAGAGGCCACGCCGGCCGCCTCGGACACCTGCATCAAATCCCACGGGAGGAAGGGCTCGCCCCGGAGCTGCAGGATGTAAAAGTCCACCGTGGCGGGCAGACAGCCCAGCAGGGCCGACAGGAGGGTGGCCAGCGGAGCGAAGCGGGTGAGCCAGTCCACCGCCATCCAGACGAGGAAGAGCAGCCCCCACGCCAGCAGGTAGGCTTCTGGGTGGGGGAAGATGTACTGCACAAAGGTATCTCCGCTGAGGGTGCCGCGGGCGATGTACTCGGTAAGCACCAGAAACAGAAGGGTGGCCACAGGCGGAAACAGCAGCCGCGCCCCATGCAGCCGGAGGGACGCAGCACTCGGATGGTGTGTCATAAAGAAGTTCCTTTCACTTCTGCGTTTTTCGTATTATTTGAAGCTGCTTTCGCAAGCAGGGTGCGCCGAACGACGAGAATTTTTGCCCGCAGACAAGGCGATTTTCCGCAGCAATCCTGACGGATTGCAAGGGAAAGCAACGCAGTATGCGAGCAAAAAGGCCGTTCGAGCGGTGTGCAATGCTTACGAAAACGGCTTCACAGGCGCGGCAGACTCCGCCCCAGTCCTCTATTATAATCATCCCGCCTCCAAAATCCAGCCCTGACGGACAAAAAACGGGTGAAAATCTTTCATCCGTTCAGCCACTGATGCAATTTATCCAGCAGTCCCCCGTGGGAGGGCGGCGGGGCGGGGATGTCCGTCCGCACGAGGATGGCGTCCAGACCGATACGCTCGATGTCGGCCCACGGGATGGTCAGGGTCTCGTCCCGGCCCAGCAGCCCGAAGAGCCGGGGCCGCCCCAGCAGAAGCAGGCTCCCGATGCGGGCCGTGTCGGCGTCCAGCTCCAGATCGTCCACCCGGCCAAGGCAGGCCCCGTCCTTCAGCTGGACGACTTCCTTGCTGCACAGCTCCCGAAAGGTCATCTCCCCCGCCCCCTTACAGTCCCATCCTATGCCGGTGCGGGCCGGACCATGCAAAAGGACTGGAAAATACTGCCCCGGATGTGCTATACTGGGCGCAGGGACATCCCAACTTTTTTTAAGAGGTATCATCGATGTATAAAAATATCGTGTTCGACTTCGGCGGCGTCATGGTGGATTTTGACCCCCACAAGTACCTCATCGACCTGTTCGGGAACCGGGGGCTGGAAGAGGAGGTCTACGACCTGACCTTCGGCAGCAGAGAATGGCGGCTGCTGGACGCGGGCCGCATCACCCGCCGGGAGGCCAACGAGCGGATGCTCCAGCGGGCCAGAGCCGTGGGCCGGGGCTTCGAGGTGGAGGGCGTGCTGGACGACTGGATGAGTATGCTCCACCCCCGCCGCCGGATGCAGACGCTGGTGGAGCAGCTCAAGCAGCGCGGCTACTGCGTCTACTACCTGAGCAACATCCCCGAGGACGTGCTGGACCTGCTGATGCACCGGGACTTCGAGGGTCTCTTCGACGGCGGCGTGGCCTCCTGCGAAGTGAAGATCAACAAGCCCGACCCCCGCATCTATCAGGCCCTGCTGGACAAGTACCATCTCCGGGCCGATGAGTGCATCTTCATCGACGACCGGGCCGACAACCTCGTAGCCGCCAGCGCTCTGGGCTTCGGCATCTATGAGATGCACAACGTCGGCACCCTGCTGCGCAGCCTGCCCACCTTCGGCGTCAGCCTTCATTAAAAAACAGACAGCAAAAGACCCCTGCCCGGCAAGGCTGTCGGGCAGAGGTCTTTTTGTTGCGCAGATTACTTCTTCTCGTAGCTCTGGCAGTAGTGCGGGATGTCCACCTGCTGAGAAGAGCAGGTGCAGCGCTCCGTCACCGTGATCTCGGGCAAGTCACACTTGCAGCTCCCCACGTTGTGGCGGCACTCGCAGACATCACAGCGGACACCTGTGTTTTCCATTCATTCATCACCTCTTTGTCCCTAGGTTGCCCCAAGGACGCGGGATGATGCAGGATGGGCCGGTGTTATTTTTTACCAGTTGGCCAGATCAGCGCCCAGCTTGCGGCAGGCAGCCTGAACGTCGTCATCGGGCGTCTCGTTGCAGATGAGGCCCTCGTCGCTGAACAGCTGTGCGCCGTCCTCTTTGACGCGCTCGCACCAGTCGCGCATCCACTGGCCGTCGCCCCAGCCGTAGGAGCCGAACAGAGCCACCTTCTTGCCGTTCAGAGAGCCTTCGAGGCCCGCGAACATCGGCTCGAACTCGCTCTCCTCCAGCTGCTCAGCGCCCATGGCGGGGCAGCCGAAGGCCACCACGTCATACCCGCCCAGCTTTGCTGCGTCCATCTCGGCGCAGGGGACGATGGTGGCGGCAGCGCCTGCACCCTCCGCGATGCAGTTTGCCATGGTCTCGGTGTTGCCGGTGGCGCTCCAGAATACGATTGCTACTTTGCTCATAATGTTCAGCCTCACTTTTGATTTATTGGGTTAGCTGCTTCTAACTTTTTGTTCCATAAAAATGCGTCGGAAGCAGGCTCAGACGCATCTCTTTAGTTAGATTTCTCTAACCGTCCATAGGATACCACAGCGCCGCTGCTTTGTCAAGCGGTCACAGAGGCTAACTTTTCCAGAAGCTTTACCCCGCTCTCACCAGCCGGAACGCCACCGTCAGCACCCCCAGAATGACCGGCTGATGGAGCAGATAGAGCACCAGCGAGTGACGGCCCATCCAGCCCAGCGGCGGGCAGACCGACCGGCGCAGCGGCGCGAGGCGTTCGCGGCCCACGAGGTGGTGGAGGAAGTACCCCGCCCAGAACAGAAACAGCCAGGGCAGCAGCGGGAAATAGTCGGTGGAGAAAAAGCTCTTCGGCATGAAGCCGAAGTAGGCCGTGGTGTAGCTGGCGTAGAGGGCCTGCGGCAGGGCCAGACGCCCGCCCGGCAGGTTCCAGAAGCCGTTCATCGTGGGGTAGGTCACCCAGAACAGCAGGGCGCTGACGGCCACGCCCACGGCGGGCGGGACACGGCGAAACAGCGGGTCCAGCGCGGCGGTGAGGAGCATGGACGAGCCAAGCAGGGTCAGCACCCCGAACCACACCACGTCCTCGGGCAGGAAGAGCAGGGTGACGGCTGTGACCAGCGCCCCTGCCCCGAAGACGACGGCTCCCCGCCGGAACGGATGATGCCCCAGCGGCAGGCAGAAGCCCGAAAGCAGGATAAAGACCCAGCAGATGCTCTGCTGCCACACAAAGCCCGGGCGTCCGGTGTACCACTTCTGGGCCACGCCGAAGAGGAACACCACGTCCCACATCCCGTGGTAGAGCATCATGCTGATGAGGTCGAGTCCCCGCAGCTCGTCCAGAAGACGATAGCGGGCGGCAGTTTGCGGTTCCATAGAGTCCTCCTTCCCTCTGATCAGACTGGGGAAATTATAGCACAAAAAGGCCTCCCTGCAAAGACAGGGAGGCCGCAGTGCTTCAAAGCTTACTTCTCGTCGCGGGGCAGCAGGCAGTTGAGCAGGATGGCCACGAAGGCAGCAGGCACGATGCCGCTCTCACCGCAGATGAGCTGGACGAACTGGGGGGTGTTGGCGAGGATCTTGGCGTTTGCACCCATGCCGTAGCCCACGCCCAGCGCCACAGAGACGATGGTCAGGGTGCGGGGAGTCATCTTCTCCTTGGTGATGAGCTGGATGCCCGACACCACGATGGAGGAGAACATCATGACGGCAGCGCCGCCCAGAACGGCCTGGGGCATGATGGAGATGAGTGCGCCCAGCTTGGGGATGAGGCCGCAGAGCATCAGGAAGATGGCGCCGGTGGCCAGTGCGCCCCGGTTGACCACCTTGGTCATGGCCACGAGGCCCACGTTCTGGCTGAAGGAGGTGTTGGGCAGGACGCCGAAGCAGGCGGCGACGGTAGAGCCGAGGCCGTCGCAGATGATGCCGCCGCTCAGCTCCTTATCGGTGGCCTCGCGGCCCATGCCGCCCTCCATGACGCCGGAGATGTCGCCCACCGTCTCCACGGCGGTGACGATGAACATGATCATGACGGGCAGGATGGCGCGGAGGTCGAAGACGATCTTGACCGGCACCAGCTTGGGGATGGCGAACCAGCTGGCCTCAGCGACCTTGTTCCAGTTCAGCACCCATGCTTTGGTGAACTCCACACCGTCGGCGGTGACGCCGGTGGTGGGCAGGACGAAGCCCATGACAATGGCTGCCAGATAGCCCGCGATGATGCCCACGAGGATGGAGGAAGAGCTGAGGAAGCCCTTGGTCCAGTGCTTGAAGAAGAGGATGACCACCAGCACGAAGACGGCCAGCAGCAGGTTCTCCACCGAGCCGAAGTCCTTGGCTGCGTTGCCGCCGCCGAAGGAGTTGACGCCCACGGAGATGAGGGACAGGCCGATGGACAGCACGACCGTGCCGGTGACCACCGGCGGGAACAGCTTGCGCAGGGGCTTCAGAAAGACGCCCAGCACGCTCTCGAAGAGGCCGCCCAGAATGGATGCGCCCATCATGGCGCCGTAGGCCGTGACGCCGCCGCCCATGGTGGCAGCCACGCTGTTGAACACGCCCAGAAAGCCCGAGCTGGTGCCCATGATGATCGGCACCTTGCCGCCCACAGGGCCGAGGCCGTACAGCTGCACCAGCGTGACGATGCCCGCCACGAACATGGCGTTCTGCAGCAGGCTCACCTGCAGGTCTGCGAACTCACCGCCCACGAGGCCGCAGGCGCTGGTGATGATGAGCAGCGGGGTGAGGTTGCCCACGAACATGGCGAACACGTGCTGCAATCCCAGCGGGACAGCGTGGCGCAGCGGCATTTTCGCCTCAAACTCGTATGCCGAATTTTCCAGTTCAGCGCTTTTTATCATATTCCTGGCTCCTTTACTTCACTTCAGGTTTTTGTAACAAGCATAGAAAATTATAGCAGACCGGAACCGGGAACGGTAGGGCTTTTTCGAGTTTTTATTCATATTTTCGTCATAAGTCGTACTTATGGGAGTTGCCCTCTCAGTCACCTTCGGTGACAGCTCCCCCAAAGGGGGAGCCTCTGGCGTGTCGGTGGGGTTTCATGCTGGACAAGCAAAGCTCGATGTCTCGGGAACGGTAGTGCTCCGCTGCCAAGATTCACGGCAGCTTGACAAGGTGCGCTTGTCCAGAAGCTGCTGCCCTCTGTAGCAAGGCCCGCCCTTTTACGCCATATCGGGCCTCAGGCGTTCAGTAGAAAGTGGCCCGGCCTGCCAAGGGCTCCCCCTTTGGGGGAGCTGGCGCGTAAGCGCCTGAGAGGGCAAGGATGCTGCCAAACAGCTCTGACACAGCGATAATATCGCTCTGACAAAACAACTGCCTATCGCTGCGCAGCGGCTCTTTCGTGCCGGGCTTGCCCTCTCCGTCTGCTGCGCAGACACCTCTCCCAAGGGGAGAGGCTTTGGCATTCCGCATCGCTTCCTGTATCTTTTTGTTGAAGTTTATGGTATACTTATTTTGCACCCGGTGCCTGCGCATTGACACCTGATCAACAGGACGGTATGGGGGAAAAACCTGCTGCTGTTGCAGAAGAACTTGTTTTTTCAAACTCTATGCCGACAAGCTGGAAAAACGGCGCTTTACCCAGAATGTCCAGCCGCAAAAAAATTGCGGACTACTTTGGCATTACCGTTGAAGAGCTTATGGGCACAAAAAAAGAGCCCGCCGGGATGGGCGAGCTCGACAAACAGATGCAGGAAATTGTGGAGTTGCTTTTTGTTGTATCTATAATTTTGTGTTACAACAGCTATAAGCTGAAATCCAGAGGAAAGAGGAACATCGAATGAAAATTACAGAAAAATGCAAAGTTATTGTGGCGAGCAGCCTTGTGGCCGCTCTGATGACAGGTACTGCATTGCCCGCGCTGGCCGCCAGCCCCGCCGGGGACGTTCCTTTTGCGGTGCTTGCGCAGCAGAATAGTGCTGTAACGCCGGAGCAGGTAGAAGCGCTGATCAGCCAGATCGGTACTGTCACGCGCAGCAGACGCGCGGCAATCGTGGCCGCTCTGGATGCCTATAACCAGTTGGATGATGCAGGAAAAGCTGCTGTCACCAATTTTGGTGTGCTGACAGAAGCACAGCAGATTCTTGGTATTCAGGATGCACTTGCAAAGTGCAATGTCAACTACGATGCAGTAGAAGACTGCTGGGCGATTACAACCCCGCATGATGACAGCATCGATAAGCGCAAGACGTGTGGCATTGGCCCCAACCTTTATATCTGGGACAAGGGGAACACGATTGTTTTCTGGGAAGATTTTACTTACATGGGCTCTTCCGAGCTGGATATCTATGACATCATTCTGCGCGGTGGAGATTATAAGTACACTTACATTTGCGATTATGATAACTCCGATTATGGATACGACAAAGAGCTTGGTAAATGGTTTGCATGGGCCACCTTTGAAATGGAAGACAGTGAAGTCGAATGGTTGCGAAACCTTTTGAGTGCCGATACCGTTATCATGCGTTTCGAGGGAACGGATTATAGCAAGTTTGATTACACATGGACGGAGCAGGACCGGCAGGCAATCACCGATATTATTGACCTCTATAATCTTCTGAAAGCAGTTACACCGGAAGTGCGTGAAAAAGCACTGCGTAACTAAAAGGAGCCCGGGTTGCGGCTCCCAGCGTCTGCTTCGCTGCCGCTCGCATCCTGCTGGCCGCGGCCCCAACAGCTCCTAGTAGGAGAGGCCTTGGCAGTCCCCGCAAAGTGAACGGTTTCGCCAGAGGCTCCCCTACTAGGGGAGCTGTCTGCGAAGCAGACTGAGAGGTTGTACTAAGACAGAGCCTTCCCTTTGCAGAAAAGTCCGGCTCGTGGCATCGCTTCCTGTATCTTTTTGTCGAAGTTTATGATATAATGAGTCTGCGGTCTATCCCCGCTATCCTTATGGGAAAGGGGGTGACATTATGGCCTATCTTTTGACATTCCTGGTATCGGTCGCGGCAAATCTGGCGTCTGACATCATGTCCCGCTTTATTTGCAAGTGGCTTGACCGGTACGACGATGACCGTAAGCCCAACTAAATGAAAAGCCCCCTTGGAGGTAGCGACTCCGAGGGGGTTTTTCCTTTTTGGGGTGACAATTTTGACCTTTGACATTCCTGACTTTAGTATATCCGATTCCCCGCAAAAGTCAAGCGCTGTGCAGAAAGTTTACAACTTCGCTCACCCCCCCGGCACAAGCAGTCTGCGCGCCTCGTCGAGGCGGGCGGTGCCGTCGGGGAGGTCGTTGGCGGCCAGCATCTGGCCGGGCGAGACGTGGTAGCGCCGGGCGATGGCGAACAGCTCCTCCCCCGGCTGGGCGTAGCAGATGCGGAGCGACACCTCCGGGTCGGCGGGGGCGAGGGGGTCGCCCAGCTCCACCGCCCCCACGAGAGAGGCCGTCTGCCGCGCCAGCACCGCGCCCTCGGCCCGGACGGTGAGGGACACATCCAGCGCGCCGCCTGCGCTGGCGCATTGCAGGTCCTGAACGCTCAGCCAGCACTCGGGGTAGGCGTCGGTGTCGGGCGGGAGGTCGGCGGGGAGAGGCAGGGCGTAGTCCAGCGCCTTTTCGTAGCACTCCATCTCCCCGAGGGTGTTTTCCGCAAAGGCCGACACCACGGCCCGGGCCGTCAGGACGGCTCTCCCCTCCTGCCGCGTCAGGCTCACCGGCCCGAAGGACGCGAAGCAGGCTAAAATATGCGCTCCGGCGTCGGGCAGAGGGCCGGAGCCCCGCAGCACCGTCGTCTCGTCCAGCGCGCAGAGCAGCGACTCGGTGGCGAGGGTCTGGGGCGTGAGGGTCGTCTCGAAGCGGGTGGAGAAGGCATCGGCCACGCATTGGAGCTGGTAGGGACGCCAGCCGCTCAGCCGCAGCATCGCCGTGGCCGTGAGGGTGGTGGAGGCCGCGCCGTCCTCGGTGGTCTCCCCTTCCGCCGCCGCAAAGCCCACCGGCTCCAGCACGCAGAGGCAGCGGCAGTCCTCGCTGAGGCCGTCGGCATCCAATATCTGGTTGAAGGGCAGGTCGGCGGTCTGGCTGCGGAGGGCGGCGTCCCCCTCGGCCCGCCATCCGCAGAGGACGTGCAAGACCCCCTTCGCCACGGCCTTGCCCTGCATCCGCTTCAGCTCCCGCACCTCGGCGGTGCCGGTGATGTCGAGGATGGCGGCGGGGGGCTTCGGGAAGGTCAGCGCCCCCTCGATGGTCACGAGCTTTTCGAGGGTGGCGGCCCGCCGCACCCCTGCCAGCGTGACCGGCTTCTGCTCGATGCCGCCCTCGCTGAGGGCCGTGATGACCTCGGTGGACAGCTGGGCGTGGACGCTCACCACCAGCCCGTAGGCCCCCCGCACCTCGATGCGGCGGGGGTTGACGGCCCGGCAGTTGAGGTATTCGGTCTGACCCTCGACGCAGGCTGTCCACGCCGTGGCCGCGAAAGAGGGCAGCTCGAGGGCCTTGGTGAAGGGCAGCTTCTGCTCGGTCTGGCACAGCCCCGCCCCCTCTTCGCCCTGATAATACACGGTACAGCGCAAATATCCTTCCAGCGTCAGCCGCCCGGGGACCAGCTGCTTTTGCAGCACCACCGGCTTTGCGAAGCACTTGACGATGCGCTGCACCGGCGGCAGATAGTCCGAGATCAGTAGTTCGGTCTCGAGGGGCAGCTCCGCCTTGGCGGTGCAGTCCGCACCCGCCGCAGGCAGAACGTCCCGGAACACTTTCAGCTCCATGGTGATGCTCCTTTCCTGTCCTTGCTCTGATGAGAGTGTATGCGGAGCAAAGCCGGGCTATGCCCTGCGCCAGCCCACAGGCGCAAAAAGGCCCCCTCAGAGTGGCCTCTGAGGGGGCTTTGGGGAGAGCTTATCCGTTCCGACGCCGGGGCATCACCATGTGGACTTCCAGAGCGCCACCACGCCCAGATAGGTCTCGCCGTTCTTGGTAAAGGTGGCGGCAAAGAGATCTACTTTACTGCCCCGGACTCTGTTACCTATATTAGCTTTCACAAACCAATATGCCTTCAAATCGCTCTCATAGGTCGGTAGGCCCGTTTCCGGGGCCTGGCCCGGCTTTGTTTCCGTAGCTCCCTCACCGAAGATGCCGCCATTGCCATTAGTATACTCAGCCCTGTAGAGCGTTCTGTCCTCCGAGATTGCCGAGTCTGCATCTGCCGCAGCTGCTCTGGCCGGAGACAGCTTCATCACATCGATACACATCCCGTTATTCCACTGCAACTGGCTTTTTGCCACATCGTTCAGGGCCTTCTGCCCTGCGGTGTTCAGTTTATTGTCGGTATCCAGCATGGCAGCATCCAGCTTGCCCACCACCTCCTCAAGGGCCTTCCGGCTCCTGTCGGTGAAGACATCTGCTTTTTTGAGCCCTAAGCGGTCCATGATCTGGCTTTTCAGCCCATTGTAATCATTGTCATTGAGCTCCACCAGATTCACGCCGTTGCCCCGGGAGGCGCTGCCGCTGCCGCCCCCAAAGAACCAGTCGTAGAGGTCCTCCAGCGGTGCGCAGGCGGTGAGGGTCACTGCGGTCATCACGCCCGCGAGGGCGAGGGCAAGGAATTTTTTTCGTTTCATGGTCGTATCCTCCTTTTTCTTGGGTGTTTTTGATACTTCCATTATAGCACCCCCCCCCCCCTATGCAAGTGCCATTCGCGCAGGTTTTGGGGCGATTCACGCAGAAAAAAGCCCCCGGGGAGGTCGCAACTCCTTGGGGGCTTGGCATTTATTGTATCTTTTTGGCGAATTATATGTTATAATGGTTTTGCGGTTCATCCCGCCCATTTTATGGGAAGGGAGGTGGATTCTATGGTGCATTTACTCGCAATTTTGGAGTCTGTCGCAGCAAATGTAATGTCGCATTACATCTGCAAGTGGCTTGACAGATTCGACAAGGACCGCAAGCCCGACTAAATGGAAAGCCCCCGGGGAGGTCGCAACTCCTTGGGGGCTTTTCGTTTGGTGAATTCAGTGGAACGTACTCGCAATTCCATCTTTAGTATATGCCATTCCCCGCAAAAGTCAAGCGTTGCACAGAAAGTTTACAAGCCTGCTGCTTTCATTTTGCAAGTTCCTCATACACGTGCTTGTTACGGTCCATCAGCTTCAGCGAAGAGGCCAGCACATCGTCATCTGCTGCGGCCTGCATGGCATCTGCCTGGTTGAAATCACACTTCACTCTTCTCTCTCCTTTTTTATGCCGAACAGCCTCCGGAGCAAGCCTCTCAGGCACTTGGGGCTTTTGAGAACGACCACCTGCATAGAGCCGACCACCTTTCGTCGCTTGATACGCCATTATAGGCGGTCTGCGCCCGGAATGTTCCGGTTCAGCTCAGGATCGGCCCGTCCGGCACCGTCTCCACCACCACCAGCGCGCCCTTTTGGGTGGAGATGGTGATGCAGTCGGAGCCAGCGGCATACTCGTTGCTGACGCCGAGGGGGTAGCCTGCGGTGAGGACGGCGTCGGTCAGCTCGTAGAAGGAGCCCCGCTCCGAGACCCCCTCTGCCCTGCCCTCCATCGGGAAGACCGAGAGGTAGAAATACTCATTCCTAGGGTAGCGGCGGGTCTCGCCGGGCATCACGAAGGTGATGCGGCTGCGCTCGTCCAGAAACGTGGCGCGGACGCCCCGCTGTTCGAGGCCGAGGCCGGTGCAGAGGTTGGCCAGCGTATGCTCGAGGCGTCTGCCGCCCAGTACACCCAGCAGCAGCGCCTCGTCGAAGCCCTTCTCGGAGGCCAGCTTTGCCGCGTACTCGGTGTCGGTGTCGTCCTTGACGTGGGGCAGGATGATGGTGTCGTCGCCCTCCTGCGCCGGGCAGGGCGCGGTGTCGAAGTCGCCCACGATGATGTCGGGGCGGCAGTGGAGCGGCCCGCAGTTGCGGTAGCCCGCGTCGCAGGCAATGATGGTGTCGCCGGGCCGCAGGGCCGACGCCAGCGAGGCGCTGACCGGGCAGGCGGAAATGATAACACAGCGGGACATAGGATTCCTTCTTTCTGGGAAGTATGATAACACAGCGTCTTTTTCTGTATCTTTTTGTCGATGTTTATGATATACTGGTTCTGCGGTTCATCCCGCCCATCTTACTTGGGAAGGGAGGTGAAACCAATGATCCATATTCTCACAATCTTGGAGTCTGCCGTGGCAAATATAATTTCACATTATATCTGCAAGTGGCTTGACAGACTCGACAAGGACCGTAAGCCCGACTAAATGGAAAGCCCCCTGGGAGCGGCAACTCCTTGGGGGCTTTTCTTTTTTAGTGAAACCAATGGAATCTTCTCACAATCCCATCTTTAGTATATGCGATTCCCCGCAAAAGTCAAGCGCTGTGCAGAAAGTTTACAGGGTTGCCCTCTCCGTCAGCGGCTGAGAGGGTACTGCCACTCCTTCACGTCCTTGACCTCATCGTACATGGCGCAGTAGCTGTCGTAGCGGGTCTGGGAGAGCTTGCCTTCCGCGAGGGCGGCGCGGACGGCGCAGCCCTTCTCGGAGCGGTGGGAGCAGCCGGTGAACTGGCACGCGCCGAGGTAAGGCCCGAACTCCGGGAAGGCGTGTTCCAGAGCTTCTTTCGGGATAAAGCCCGCCCGGCTGGCCTCGAGGCTGGCGAAGCCCGGGGTGTCGGCAATGCGGCCCCCGAAGGCTTCAAAGATGGTCACCTCCCGGGTGGTGTGACGGCCACGGCCCAGCTTCTGGCTGATGGCGGCGGTCTGACGCTCCACGTCGGGCAGGAGGGCGTTCAGCAGGGTGGATTTGCCCACGCCGGAGTTGCCGCAGAAGGCGCAGAGACGGCCATTGATCCAGTGCCTGATGTCGTCCAGACCCTCGCCGGTGGCGTAGTCGATGCGGATGAAGGGCAGGGTCGATTTTTCGTAGGCGCTGCGCAGAAACTCCGCCTCGGCAAGGTCGCTTTTGGTGCAGACGATGACGGGCTGGACGCCCTTGTCCACCGCGATGGCCGAGAGCTTATCCAGCACGAGGGTGCTGGGGGTGGGCTGGGTGGTGCTTGCCACGAGGAACAGCACGTCGAGGTTCGCCATGGGCGGGCGGACGAAGACGTTCCGCCGGGGCGCGATGGCCGCGATGACCGCCGCGCCGTTCTCGGTCTCCAGCGTCACCACGTCGCCCGCCACGGGGGTGATCTTCTGCTTGCGGAAGATGCCCCGGGGCTTGCACTCCACGATGCCTTCCGACGTCTTAACGTAATAAAATCCGCCGATGCCTTTTGTGATATAACCTGTCATATCTTCTCCTTTAGCCCAGCCAGGACGTCCACCAGTCGCTGAGACCGCCGCCGGTGGACGAAGACGAGCTGGCGCCGGTGCTCTCGCTGGAAGAGCTGCTGCCCCCGAAGAGGCCGCCCAGCCAGCCGCCGGAGCCGTCGCTGCTTCCGGTGCTCTCGCTGGGTGCCTCGGGCTCCGGTGCAGGCTCGGGGCCTGCGCTGACCACGACGCTGACCCGGGTGTTCAGCTTGGCCGATGCCCCCTCGCCGGGGTTCTGGCTGATGATGCTGCCCACGGGCTGGTCGCTGTACTGCTCGGTCTGGCTGCCCAGACCCAGCTTCCGCTGCACCAGCAGGGTGCGGGCGTCCTCCACGCTCATGCCGATGAGGCTGGGGACCTTGGTGGTGGTGGCCACCTGCGGGCGGCTGACGTAGATCACCACCGTGGTGCCTGCGGCCACCTGACTGCCTGCGGCGGGGGCGGGGCGGGGGGGTGGGGGCGCGGGCCCCCCGTCAACTGG
>OBYC01000874.1_pt1 | contig 15508 bp, 13 predicted proteins | sample 1550651 | NCBI WGS metagenome assembly OBYC01 (sample SAMEA2580181, study PRJEB22360) | human gut metagenome | biome: human gut; feature: human-associated habitat; material: faeces | place: Denmark | collected 2008/2010
GGATTATCTCAATGTGGAAGATCCTGATGTCTTCTCCCATCGTGCATGGGAACTTGAATATCAGAGGAAACAGGAAGTTAGAAGAAATCAACCTACTCGAACTAAGAAAAGGTCACATGATATGGAATTATAATCAATCTTCATGTATGCATTACTCTAAAATCCCGGTACCATAAGGGCACCGGGATTTTAAATACTCACACATTATTATTTAAATTTTCTAACATGTTTATTTCATCTCTATATTTTTCACGCAGGAATGTAAACTGCTCATCATTCTTTATTACTTCCAATAGCCCTTTATGACAGTTATCCATTATTATCAGTTACCACTCGTACCGTTTCCTAGGAAAACCTAATCCATGTATTCCTATTTCTTCACAAATTGAAGATAATATCTTTAATATTTCTTCCCTTGTTGAATCAAACCATATTGCCAAATCTCTGTCATAGAAACAATACATCACATCATCTTCTCCATATAATGAATATGCTCCAGTGTCTTTTGCAATTTTTAATCGTTTTCTTAGTGCAACCAACATATCACAAATTGTATTAAGCTTCTCCCGCCACTCTATATTTACAACAGACGATTTTCCGTCTGCTTTTTTTAAGATACTTCCGTCTCTGGTTCTAAGAACTCCCGTATTTAAAGCGATAATAGTATCCTCAATAGCCCTATCAAAATCTTCCATTCTTCCTTCTTGATATATTCTATCCTGAAATGCTGGACGATCAAAACATTGCACAAAGAACTTTATAAGTTCTTTATCTTCATGTTGCTCCTCTGCTGTTGCTTCTTCCAAATCAAGAACTGCCATTTGCTCTGAAATTTCCTTCCATTTTTTCAATTTAGCAATCGTATATCTATTCACATCTGAATCTATTAATTTTGAACACGACTGGCATAACCATATTCCATTTTCTGCTGATGCTCTCTCTTGAGACGTTATGTTCTCATCATACCTTGGTCCGCCTTTAGAAGCTGCTGTAATATGAGATGCAATTCCAATATTTATGATATTCTCTTTTCCTGTTCCTGCTCCACGAGTTGCTTTTCTACAATTAGGATTACTGCATTTCCATCCAACTCTATTAGCTAACAAATCCTTTGTTCTTTGTGAAAAATCATCTCTCATATAATTTTACCTCCACCTTACACTTTATCATCTTTAAATTTTCTATAATCAATGAAAAGCTCCCAAAGGAGCTTTCCATTACCTTAAATATACACTAATTCTCTTAACACAATCTCTTCTGCAGCATTCCGGATATTGTTTACCGCTCTGACCCATTCCATCTGATCACGAGCTTTCAATTCTTCCGTAACGCCTTGCTTCTCCATCATCTGACGCACCAGAATACCCATCCTCTCCTGTGCTTCGTTGTCTACAGCATTCAGATGTTCTGTCAGTCTGTCTTCCAACATATACAGTGAATACATTGCCGGACGATGCTCTTTCAGATACGTTTTCCGCATCATTCCATATTTCCCATAATGCGGTTCTTCATCTGTACTGACAAGATTCGGATAGTAAATTCCGTCTGCGCCAAGTGTGTAGGTTCCACCCATTTTTTCAAATGTGCTTTTCATGTGTTATTCCTCCTTGAAATCAGCGATATCCTTAGATCATCGCAAAATATTTCAGGGCAGCCTTGATAGCATCTTCTTTCTCTTTCGGACACTGTGGCACTTTGGGATTTTCTGTCTTTGGCAGATTATAGTTTTCTCCCACTTCAATTCCACATTTGCGTTTTACCTGAGAAATATATAAACTTGAAACCTTCAAGCCAAATTCTTTCAGCACATAATCTTTGATTTCCTGATAGGTTGCTTTCAACTCGGCACTGGTGGCATCCAGCTCGTCCAGGTCTAAGTCGATCTCTATCGTGTCATCTGGTTTTTGTTGGGACAAAAGAACAACCGTCTCCACATGGCACGTCATCGGGAATTGGTCAACCCCTCGGACTTTCTTTACTTCATACCCCAGCTCCCCAAGCACCTTCACATCTCGTGCCAGCGTTGCGGAATCGCAGGATACATACACGATGCGGTCCGGCTGCATGCTGGCCATGGTGTGGAGGAGGTTTTCTTCGCAGCCTTTTCTCGGCGGATCGACAACGATGACGTCCGCGTGGGCGTGTTCGCCCGGATGGTCTTTGGCGTACTGTTCGTAGTAGGCCGGAAGAATCTCTTCCGATTTTCCAACGAAAAATTCAGCGTTTTCGATCTCGTTAATTTTCGCATTGTTCTTCGCATCCGCGATTGCCTCCGGGACGATTTCGACGCCGTAGACTTTTTTGGCTTTCTGCGCGAGGAACAGGGAAATCGTTCCGATGCCGCAGTAGAGATCCCAGACCGTCTCATTTCCGGTGAGGCCTGCGTATTCCAGGGCAAGACCGTACAGCTTTTCCGTCTGCGCCGGGTTGACCTGGTAGAAGGACAGCGGGGAGATCCGATATTTTACGGTTCCAATATAGTCGGTGATATACCCCTGTCCCCACAGGCAGCGGATTTCTTTTCCCATGATCACATTGGTCCGCTCACGGTTTGCGCTTAGGGTAATGCTTGTCATGCCTTCGAGTTCCGTCAGCGATTTGATGAGTTTCTCCTCGGCCGGCAGTTTCTTTCCGTTCACAACGAGACAGACCATAATCTCTTTCGTCATAAATCCAAACCGGATCAGCACATGGCGCACCAGGCCTTTGCCGGTCTCCTCGTTGTATGCCGGAACGCCGTTCTCCTCCATCCAGGCAAGAATGCGGTTCAAAATCTCCTCGTTCTGCTCTACGCCGAGATAACAGTTCCGGTTTTCCATGATCTGATGCGTTCTTCCCGCATAAAATCCCGTAATCAGCTTTCCATTTCTATCCTGCCCGATCGGAAACTGGGCTTTGTTTCGATAGCGGAACGGATTTTCCATCCCCACGATCGGCTCCATCGGGATCTCCGTCATGCCGCCGATGCGCTGGAGATTTCCGGCGATTTTCTTCTCCTTAAAGCGAAGCTGCTCCGCATAGTCGAGCATCTGCAACTGGCATCCGCCGCACGGACGTGCAACCGGGCAGACCGGCTCGACGCGGTGTGCGGACGGCTCGATCAGGCGCATCAGACGCGCGTAGCCGTAATTTTTCTTTGCTTTGATCACTTTTACCTCGGCGAGATCGCCGATGACGGTGTCCTTGACAAAGAGGGTATAGCCCTCGCATTTGCCTATACCCTCTCCGTCGTGTCCCATATCTTCAATTTTCACCGTCAGTACATCATTTTTCTGATAGCTCATGAAAAGTCTCCTGTTCTGCGGATGTTGGACTCAAAGAACCGGTTGTAGCCAAGCCACTCATTGCCGGCCGGCGCTGCGTCAAACAGCTCGGTCAGGGTTTCCATTTTGGCATCGGCATTGTCCGCCAGGTTCAGCGCTACCGCCTCTACCATTGCCGGTTTTTTCGGGGAACCGTATTCCAGCTCGCCGTGGTGCGCCAGAATGCAGTGCTTTAACTGATTCTCGAGTTCCTGTGGGAAACCGTCGATCTTCTGCGCCGCATCGTGTACCATCTCCGCACCGATCATGATGTGGCCGAGCAGCTGTCCGTCATTGGTGTAATCGTTCTGCGGGAATAAGGAGAGTTCTTTCGTCTTTCCGATATCGTGCAGAATCGCTGCCGTAATCAGCAGATCGCGGTTCAGAATCGGATACGATTTTACCATAAAATCGCAGAAACGGGTGACACTTAACGTATGCTCTAAAAGGCCGCCGACGAATCCGTGATGCACGCTTTTTGCTGCAGAGCTCATGCGGAACCGTTTTGCGGTCTCCTGATCCTGGATAAAATAATACGTCAGCAGTCCGGAGAGATACTGATTTTTCACCGTTCCGATCCAGGAGAGCAGCTCCTGATACATCGTATTGATGTCGTAACGGCTCGTCGGCAGATAGTCCGCCGGATTATATTCGCCCTCTTCCGCTTTTCTTGCATTTTTAATGGAAACCTGAAGTGCTCCATTGAAACTGGAAACATCTCCCATAATATCTACATAATCCAGTGCTTCAAATTCACGGATTCCCATAGAATTCGGATCCCAGATTTTCGCATCGATCGTACCGGTTTTATCCTGTAAGATCACGTTTTCGTACTGTTTTCCGTTTTTGGTAACAGCCGACTGTTTATGTTTGCAGAGATAAATTCCGGAAATGCGGTTTCCTTCCCGGAGTTCGTTGATATACTTCATAAAAATAAATCCTCTTTTTCTAAAATAAATGCGGACACAGTGTTCCGTTTTTGTTTCTATGATGCCGTTTTTATGATGCAAAGCCTGTGCTCCTGCATGCCTTACCAATTCTACCAGATTTTCCTGCAGAATGCACGTATTTTTTCATCCGCCAGTGGAAAACCATTCGAAAAGAAAAGCTTCCGGAAGCCCCACCGGCTAAAACCGGCTTTTTCTGCTCCCGAAAGCCTCTGTTTTTTATACTTCCCCCATCGTCACATCAAACGTCATCTCCGCATACCCTTCGGCGCCTTTCCGCATCGCCGTCACGGTAACCACGTCTCCTGTGCTGTATTTGCCAAGCTGTTCATGGTACTGTTTGATCGTCTCAACCTTGTGCTCCCCGAGCTTTACAATCACATCGTACTCTTTCATGCCCGCCATCATCGCCGGAGAATCGTCTGCGACGCGGCTGATGAGAACGCCTTTTGGAATGCCGGTTTTATCGGAAAGTTCTTCTGTGACATCCTGTCCGCGGATGCCGATATACGCGCGGCTCACGTTGTTGGAAAGATTTTCGATCAGCTTTTTGATCTGGGAAATCGCAATGCCCGTCACCACGTTGTTTCCCTTGGCACTGTAACTCTGCGCAATAATGCCGACGATTTCGCCGTCAAGATTTACCAGAATGCCGCTGCCGTCCGTGCTGCCGAGGATGTCGGTGGTCAGCAGATTGTACTCATTGTCCAGCGCGGAAATCTTGTTCGTAACCGAAGTCACCACACCGTACGCAATCGAATCGCTGTAGCCGACCGGGCTTCCGACAGCCACGACCGGGTCACCCTGGCTGACGAGATACGAACTGCCGAGCGGCGCAACCGCAAGACCGTCCCGTGTTTCCTCATCCAGCTTCGATTCATCCACCTTCACAATCGTAAGGCCGGTGCTCGGATCGTGGCGCTGGTATGTGGCATCCACCATCGTCTCGTCCCAGAAGGTGACCTGAATCCGCTCCACATTTTCCACGATGCGGTATTCCGTCAGAATAAAGAGATCCTGCCCGTTGTCCGCAACAATCAGACCGGAAATCTGCTGCTGGTTTTCATAGTTCTGGTTAAAATAGTCCATCTGATTGGTAATGCCGATGACGGTAACCAGCGCTCGTTTTGGTTTTTCCGTTACTTCCAGCATATCCTGGTAGAGCGCTTCATAATTTTTCAGGCTGCTGTCCTTTTCCTCCGCATCCGTTTCCCCATCGACACTGGAAACCTCGCTGCCCTCCTCCGGCTCTTCGGAAGTGCTGCTTTCCGTTCCCTCTGCCGCTCCGTTCTCCTCTGTGCTTTTGGAAACCGTACTTTCGGATACACTGCTTTCTGAAGTACTGCTATCCACTGTAGAACTGCTGATTTCCGAACCGGAGCCGCTGCTGTCTACCGACGCACTCGCCGAAGATGCGGTAATTGTCTCATCCGGCTTCTGTCCGCTGTTTGGATCCTCATCTCCCGGGATATCCACTTTCGCCGGCGGCTCTTCCCTGGTAACTGCTTCTGCAATCTTTGGCTCTGTCACCGCAAATACCGCGGCCGCAACCAGACCGCCAAGCGCCGCAAGTGCCAGCCATACGGCAATCAGAAGAACAATCTTCTTCCAGTCGGGCGGCTGCTTTTTAATGCTCTCTTTCATGAATTTGTAAGGTTTTGGGTCATTTTCCATACATTTCTTTCTCCATACATCTGTATTCCATACCGAACTGCTCTGCGCATATGCGCTTCCGCAATCTTCACATATATAAAAAACTTTACCAGATAGATATGAACATTTTATGAAGACTGTTACATTTTTTTCTCATTTGCGCAACATCCTGCATTTTCTCGTTCTTGGGGTTTCTTTCTTTTCTTTTTTAAGGTATAATTGGGGGAGTGGAAAAACCTGTGACCCACATTCCACTTCCGGTCTGTACTTCCCGTGCAGATATATGATCAGATCGCTACTGTTCACTCAGCAGTGAAACACTTGCTGTTTCGCTGCGTAAGAAAGTGATTCAGGTGTGAGCAGCCCTCCTTTTGCGAAGCAAAACTTTAAATGAGGGCTGCGAATGTTACAGTTCGCAGGGTACCTGTGAACTGTAACATCAGATCCATGCGGTATTGCATCAAAAATACCGCGTTATCTGTAGACAATGACTGAATTATGAATTACGAAAAGGTAAGTATTATGAATCAGAAAGCATTAAAAACGCTCGAATACGACAAAATTATCGAACAACTGGCTTCGTATGCCAGTTCTCCGCTGGGCCGGAAGAAATGTCTGGAGCTCGTTCCTTCTTCTTCCCTCTCCCAGATTACGCGGATGCAGCACGAGACACACGACGCGCTCACCCGGCTCTTTAAAAAAGGCCACATTTCCTTTGGTGATGCCAAAGATATCCGCGGCGCATTAAAGCGTCTCGAAATCGGCAGCTCCATGAACATCACGGAGTTTCTGCAGACCGCCGCACTTCTGGAAAACACGGCACGCGTCAAAGCGTACGGCCCAGACGCCGGACAGCCTCGAAGATCTCTTCGAAACACTGGAGCCTCTGACGCTGCTTTCCACGGAAATCCGCCGCTGTATTCTCTCCGAGGATGAAATCAGCGATGATGCAAGCCCGAATCTACGCCGCATCCGTCGTTCCATCAAATCGTGTGAGGAAAAAATCCACAGCCAGTTAATCTCGCTCGTCAACGGTTCCTACCGCACGTATCTGCAGGATGCCGTCATCACGATGCGCGACGGCCGCTACTGTATCCCGATCAAATCCGAGTACAAAGGCCAGGTTCCTGGCATGGTACATGACCAGTCCTCGACCGGTTCCACCTTCTTTGTCGAGCCGATGGCCGTTGTCAAACTGAACAACGATATCCGTGAGCTGGAAATTGAAGAAGCAAAAGAAATCGAGGTCATCCTCTCTACGTTGAGTGCCCAGGCAGACCTGCACCGCGATGAGATCCGTTACGACCTCGAAAACATGGTAGAGCTTGACTTCATCTTCGCGCGCGCCGCTCTTGCAATGGAGCAGAACGCCAATGAGCCGATCTTCAACACCGAAGGTAAAATCCACCTGCGCAAGGCACGCCACCCGCTGATCAATGCGAAAAAAGTCGTTCCGATTGATCTGTCGCTCGGCGAAGATTTCGACCTTCTGATCGTCACCGGACCGAATACCGGCGGTAAAACGGTTTCCTTAAAGACGGTCGGACTCTTAACACTGATGGGCCAGTCCGGACTTCACATTCCGGCACTCGACCGCTCCTCCCTTTCCGTTTTCGACGAGGTTTACGCCGATATCGGTGATGAGCAGAGCATCGAGCAGTCGTTGAGTACCTTCTCCTCCCACATGACGAATGTAGTTTCCTTCCTCGACAAGGCAGACCGCAATTCCCTCGTCCTGTTCGATGAGCTCGGCGCCGGTACCGACCCGACAGAGGGCGCGGCGCTTGCCATCGCGATCCTCTCTACGCTCCACGAGCGCGGCATCCGCACCATGGCAACGACACACTACAGTGAACTGAAAATCTATGCCTTATCCACACCGGGCGTGGAGAATGCCTGCTGTGAATTCGATGTCGAGACTTTAAGCCCGACATACCGCCTGCTCGTCGGCGTTCCTGGAAAGAGTAATGCATTTGCGATTTCCAGCAAACTCGGCCTGCCGGACTACATCATCAACAAGGCAAAAGACGAAATCAGCGAGCAGGATGAATCGTTTGAGGACGTTCTGACCACTCTCGAGCAGAACCGGATCACGCTGGAACGCGAAAAAGAAGAGCTTGCCCGCACCCGCGCGGAAGTCGAATCCCTGAAGCAGAGCCTTGCCAAGAATCAGGAACAGATCGACGCAAGAAAAGAAAAGATGATCTCCAATGCAACCGAGGAGGCACAGAGAATTCTCCGCGAGGCGAAGGAATACGCCGACCAGACGATGCGCGATTTCCAGAAATTTGGAAAAGAGAATGTTTCCGTCCGCGAAATGGAGCAGAAACGTACCGCTCTGCGTGAAAAGATGAACAAGCTCGATAAGAAAAAGGCGAAGGAAGTGCCGAAGCGCACCGGAAATCTCCGCCCGCAGGATCTTCATCTCGGCGATGCCGTCAAAGTCTTAAGCATGAATGTCAAAGGTACTGTCAGCACCCGCCCGGATTCGAAGGGAAATCTCTTCGTCCAGATGGGTATCATGCGGACCAAAGTGCATATCTCCGACCTTGTGCTGATCGACGAGGCTGTCATCACTGGCCCGTCCATCTCCCGCACAAGCAGCGGAAAATCGAAGCTTTCCAAGGCTGCCACGATTTCTACCGAGATCAATCTGCTCGGAAAAACGGTGGATGAAGCGGTTGCCGAACTCGACAAATATCTCGATGACGCTTATCTCTCCCATCTGCCGAGTGTCCGCGTTGTCCACGGAAAAGGAACGGGCGCACTGCGGAAAGGCATTCACAATTATCTGCGCCGCCAGAAACACGTAGCGGACTTCCATTTAGCGGAATTCGGCGAGGGCGATGCCGGCGTTACGATTGTTACGTTTAAGAAATAAAAACTCAGGAAAATATGGGACGGAACGCATACTGTATGCGGTTCCGTCCTGTCCCCAGTGAAGGAGAATCTTTTATGGCTTCCAAACAGAAAATTCTGATCGTCGATGACGATAACAATATCGCAGAACTGATTTCTCTCTATCTGACCAAGGAATGCTATGACACAAAAATTGTAAACGATGGAGAAGAGGCTGTCCGGGAGTTTCACTCCTTCCAGCCGAACCTGATTCTGCTCGACCTGATGCTGCCCGGCATGGACGGCTACCAGGTCTGCCGCGAAATCCGGCACGATTCCGATGTTCCGATCATCATGCTCTCGGCAAAGGGCGAGGTGTTCGACAAAGTCCTCGGCCTGGAGCTCGGCGCGGATGACTACATCATCAAACCATTTGATTCCAAGGAGCTCGTTGCCCGTGTGAAAGCAGTGCTGCGGAGATTTCAGCCATCACGCACGATCCCGGTGTCCGCGACCGCAGGAAAATGTGTCGAGTACCCGGATCTTATCATCAACCAGACGAACTATTCCGTCATTTACCAGGGCCGCACCGTCGATATGCCGCCGAAGGAACTGGAGCTTCTCTACTTCCTTGCTTCCTCACCAAACCAGGTCTTTACGCGAGAACAGCTCCTCGACCATATCTGGGGCTATGAGTACATCGGCGATACCCGCACGGTAGACGTTCATATCAAACGTCTCCGCGAAAAAATCAAGGACCATGCCTCCTGGGCCATCACGACGGTCTGGGGCATCGGTTACAAGTTTGAGGTTAAAAAATAATGCGACGCACGCTTTACCGGAAATTAATTCTCATTTATGTCATTCTCGCCATTGCCGGCTTTACGCTGATCTCAACGGTCGGCTCCCGCATGGTGGAGGACAGTCTGGTCTCCAGCGCGAGCACCAGTCTGTACCGGGAGGCTACGCAGATCGCTTCCAAACAGGGCGACCTTTATTACCACAGTGAGCGTTCCCTGACGGATCTTTACAATTCGCTCAGTGCACTGGCTTCCTATCACAATTCCCAGATCTGGCTCATCAGCGCAGACGGGGAAATTCTGCTGAACACGGCAGCTGCACTCGATGAGGAAAACCCGGAGATCATCGACGGTTTTGATCCGGTTGCGCTCGGCAGCGAGTATTACAGCACGGGAACGTTTTTCGGCTATTTCGAAGACAAGATGCTGAGCGTCATGGTTCCCGTCACCTCCGATTTCCGGATCAATGGCTATGTCGCCATCCACCTTCCGCTGCAGGACGTCTATCAGCAGAGGGAAAGTCTGCTGGCACGGATTGATTTTCTGTTCCTGCTCGTGTTCGGACTCTCGTTTGTGATTCTGATCTTTTTCTCCCTCGTCGTGTACCGGCCGCTGAAAAAGATCATCAACGGTGCAAAGGAGTATGCCTCCGGCAACCTGACCCACAAAATTGATGTTAAATCTCACGATGAGATGGGGTATCTCGCTTCCACGCTGAACTACATGTCCGGCGAGCTGAACAAGACCGGCGAATACCAGCGGAATTTTGTGGCGAACGTCTCTCACGACTTCCGCTCACCGCTGACCTCGATCAAAGGCTATGTGGAGGCAATCCTCGACGGAACGATTCCGCCGGAAATGCAGGAAAAATATCTGAAAATCGTTCTGTTTGAGACAGAACGGCTGCACAAGCTGACGCAGAGCCTGCTGACGCTGAACGACATCGACGATAAAGGGAATATGCTCGATCTGACCTCGTTTGACATCAACGCCGTCATCAAGGATACCGCCGCTTCGTTTGAGGGAACCTGCACGAAAAAGCGGATTTCCATTTCACTGATCCTCGCATCGCGCACCTTATACGTCTGCGCCGATATGGGAAAAATCCAGCAGGTGCTGTACAATCTCATTGATAATGCAATCAAATTCAGCAACAACGATTCCACCATCACAGTTGAGACAACGGAGAAGCACGGCAAAGTCTTCGTCTCCGTCAAGGACACCGGCTGCGGTATTCCAAAGGCAAGCATCACGAAAATCTGGGAGCGCTTCTACAAGCTCGACGCCTCCCGCGGCAAGGACCGCAAAGGAACGGGACTTGGGCTTTCGATCGTCAAAGAGATCATCACTGCGCATAACCAGAATATCAATGTCATCAGTACAGAGGGCGTTGGTACCGAATTTATCTTTACACTCGCCAAAGGCGAAGCACCAAAATAAGCCCCTCCGCCGAGGGGCTTTTTTGCCAGACATATCAAACTAACTCTGGAGGTAATTTTCACTATGAACCCAAACACCATTGATTCCATCATCAAACAGCTCATTGCATCCCACACCACCATTTCCACCATGGAAAGCTGCACTTCCGGCCTGATCGCCTCCCTAATCACCGACACCGAAGGCGCCTCCGCCATTTTCCCCGGCGGCTACGTCACGTATCTGAACGAAACCAAAGTCCTCGTCGGCGTCGACCCTTCCGTCATCGAAATCCACGGCGTCTACTCCCCCGAATGCGCCGAAGCCATGGCCCGCACAGTACAAGAAAACCTGCACACCGCCATCGCCATCGGAATCACCGGCACAACCGGAAATCTCGACCCCAACAACGCTGACAGCGTACAGGGCGTCGTGTACTTCTGTATTTTATACAAAACCCAAGCCCACACCTTCACCTTCCAGACCAACGTCTCCGGCATGACCCGCCACGAAATCAAACAGCTTTACGCCGAGCAGGTCTTCGCCGAATTGGAAATGATCTTAACTTCTTCCTTATAAAAAGAATGCAGTTCCGTCTACGATCACCAGAGTCCCGTCCGTCTACCTCCACTCATGCGTCCGCAAATGCCCCGCGAGCTGCATATGGTCAAAGTTATTCTGCCGCAGTGCCTCGTACAGTACGATCGCCACGGAATTTGAAAGGTTCAGCGAACGAATATCATTAATCATCGGAATCCGCACCGCCGTCTCCTGATTATTGTACAGAATATCCTCTGGAATCCCCGCGCTTTCCTTTCCGAACATGATAAAGCAGTCCTCTTCATACTGCACATCCACATACGTCTGCGGCCCCTTCGTCGTCGCATAGTAAATCTTCGCCCCCGGATTTCTCTCCAGAAAATCCTCGTAACTCTCATACACCGTCACATCCAGCTTCGGCCAGTAATCCAGCCCCGCGCGTTTCACCGCCTTGTCCGAAATATCAAACCCCAGCGGCTTAATCAGATGCAGCCTTGTCCCCGTCGCCACACACGTCCGTCCGATATTACCTGTATTTGCTGGAATCTCCGGCTCATGAAGAACAATATTCAAATGTGCCATTTTACCAATCACTCCTGTCGTATATTTAAGCCTTATCTGCCAACCCGGTACATCTCATCCATCTGCGGCTTATCCAGATACCGGACCTCTTCCCCGTTCCGGAGAATCCTCTCCTTCCCGGATGTCGTCCGCCCAATCACCGCCGATGGAATCCCTTCGAGTGCCATTTTCTGCACCAGCCCCTCGCCGTCCGCCGCCGCAATCAGCAGCGCCCCCGTCGAAAGCATCTGATACGGATTCACCCCGAAAAACTCACAGATCTCCACCGTCTCCTGCTGGATCGGAATCCTCTTCAGCGCCACATCAAGCCCGATACCCGCGCCGTCCGCCATCTCCCAGAGCGCCCCGAAAATCCCGCCCTCCGAGAGATCCTGCATCGCAGCCGCACCGTGCCCGATCGCAATCTCCGCCTCACGGCAGACAGAGTAATCCTCCGAAAAATCCGCCGCCCCATGGATAAATCCCGGAGAAAATCTCGTCAGAAGCTCATCTCTTCTTGTCTTTGCCAGATAAGACACCGCGCCGAGCGCAATCCCCTTTGTCACGACAAGATCCAAATCCGCTGTCACACACGACGGATCAAACAGCCCCGCACGCGTTGTCCCGCCTGCCGCCGTCACGGTAAGCACCGGATACGAAACCCCGTCCGTCACCTCCGTATGCCCGCCGATCACCGCAGTTCCATACCGCACACACGCACCGTCAACCGCCCGCATCAGCTCCTTTAAATCCTTTTCTTCCATCGCCTCCGGCAGCATCAGCGACACCAGCACTCCTTTTGCCGATGCCCCCGCCGCGGCCACACTGTTGCACACCCGGCAGACCGCGAGCGCCGCGTCCTCCGGATCCTTCACCAGCACCGGCGCACACGAAAACACCTGCGTCTCCTTTTCTCCTGCAAGTGCCGATACCCCGCGTCCGACCGCCGGCCCTGCTGCGTCCTCTCTTTTCTGCCCCAGCATCTTAAACACCGAGCGCACCAGCACGCTCTGCTGTAATTTACCCTTTCGCATCCCTTGTCCTCCTCGAACTTCCTGTTTCAAACGAAAAAGCAGACGGAATCCGTACTCCTTTTCCCTCTGCTTTCCCATTTTTCACGGAAAATGTTACAGTTCACTGGTTCCCAGCGAATTGTAACCAGAAAACGCCTAGTCCTCATCGTCCTCCGTTTTCTCTGTATCGCTGCTGTCGTCCGTCTTTTCCGTACCATCCGAATCCGAATCATCGCTGCTGTCTTCCTTCTTCTCCGAAGAACTCGATGACGAACTGCTCTGACTGTATTTCGCTGCAACTTCCTTTGCTTTTGCAAGATCATTTGCCGCAATCGCCGCCTGCATTTCCGCACGCGCCGCTGCATTGTCCGTCTTTGTTCCCACGGTATAGACATCCGATGTCATGCGGTAAGTGCTGGAATTCACCTGCTCCTTCGTCTCATTTCCATTGTCATTCACAATCTTCCACAGCCGCGCCGTCGAACCCTGATAGCCGTACGATGTCTGTTCAATTGTTCCAAACGATGCATTCGCATCTTCCGTCAGGCCCGGCGTCGGATCCTCCGTGCTTGTCGTCTCACTCTCATAGCGGACCGTGCGGTTCGGATCTCTCGTCTCATGGCCGTAGATGGCAAAATGCAGGGTGCTTCCGTCCGCGCTCGCCTCAATATAAATCGGCGCATCCGTATTGTTGATGAATTTCAGGTCTTTCAATCCCTCTGCAATCGCCGCATCCATCGACGGATCCACATAGTGGACAATCATGGAATGGCTGTACCGCTCCGTCACCTCAAGCTCTGCTTTTAAGACAGCAACATAGAGCGTTGTGGAAACCTGGCAGATACCGCCGCCGTACGAATCGACGACCTTGCCCATCTCATACGATGCTGCCAGTGCATAACCATTTTCCGCATCAAACGGCACAACGACCGCCTCTACGGAAAATTCCTCGCCCGGCTGTACCAGCGTTCCGTTAATCTTCTCTGCGCCGACTGCGACATTCTGTTTTCTGCCGCTCGTACCGTTGCCATACTCCGTCATACCCTCGCCGAGCAGATCTTTGACAAGTGCAAGCTGCTCCGGATTGCCGCCTGCCGGTGTTTCTTCTGTTACCAGTTCTACGCCGCCGATACCGCCCCGCCAGCTTGTCGTCAGGTAATTGACAACCTTCGCCGTGGACTCATCCACGTTGACGCTGCATCCGGTCTGGCCCGGATTGACGATAAATTCGCCGTTTTCGCGGGTCAGCGTTGCATCTGTTGCCTCGCGGTTCAGCACGGCCGTGTTGTTTTCTACCGCCTGGCGCGCTGCCTCGCCATCGACTGTATATTTCAGGGAAAACGTCACCGTCTCTCCATTTTTGAGCCGGTTCTGTGTCAGGAACCGCTTCAGTACATTGCCTTCCTGCCCGATTGTGACGGCTTCTCTTGCCACCTCCGGGTTGGCGCAGGAAAGTCCGAGATCCCCTGCTGTCACCTGTGCATTCTGCTCTCCGGCAGACAGGTTGATAACCGAGGGTTTTAACTGTTCAATTTTGTCGTTTACTGCCTGTGTGATCTGCTCTTCGGTCATACCGCCGACGGAAATGTCTTCTACATAGATTCCGTCCAGCGCTGTCCGGTCATCCGCTTTGACTGGTTCTGCCAGAAAGCAGAATGCGAATGCGATAAGCATCACCAGCAGGCCTCTCATTTTTCTGCTGTTTTTCATACTGTGCCTCTTCTTGATCCGTTTCCCATTTCACTCTGTCTTTTACAGAATCTCTTTACACCAGCCATAAAAGTGCTGGAAGAACCATACCAAGCACCATAACCACTGCAAGAATCAATGCCAGCATCTTTGCTGCATTTCTCTTCTTTGCCAGCGGATCTTTCTTCTTTTTCTGTGCCTCTGTCGGGGCTTTTCGATTGACTTTATTACTCATCGTTCCATCCTTTCTTTTTCTCTTCTATTTTTTCTCAGTTCTCTGTCGTTTTTCCATTCTTCCATGTGCCAGAATAATCTGATCGATCATGCGGGATGCACGGCTTTTTGTGAGTGCTCCCCACTCCGGTTCGAGATCCAGCTCATGGTACCGGATCAGGTCCGCCAGATATTTTTTCTGTGCCTCCGTCGCCGGAACCTCGCGTTTCATTTTGGCCTTCAGAGGCGCTGCGGCAAACCATTCCGGGTGATCTTCCGAAAATCCTTCTTCCAGTTTTCGGAACAGTGCCAGCGTTTCCAGCACATCGTCCATTGCACGGTGTGCGTGTTCCCGCGGGATCTGATAGTAGCCGCAGAGTGCTTCAAGGCTTCTGCTCTCCAGATCCGGGAGGGCTTTCCGTGCAATTTTCAACGTATCCCACGCTTCTTTTTCAAAGTCCAGACGGGCATTTATCGCTGCCTGCTTGATGAAGCTGTAATCGAACAGAATATTGTGCCCCAGAAGCGGCAGGGCG
>OBYC01000881.1_pt1 | contig 15363 bp, 23 predicted proteins | sample 1550651 | NCBI WGS metagenome assembly OBYC01 (sample SAMEA2580181, study PRJEB22360) | human gut metagenome | biome: human gut; feature: human-associated habitat; material: faeces | place: Denmark | collected 2008/2010
TGAAAACCAGTATTATCAACGGCTAGGAAGTGTCTAGATTATCCGTGGCGATTCACAATGGTGGTCTACACAAATTAGCTCACTTAAAGATTTATCTTCAAATGACCCTCAACGAGCGGGTTCCGCTTTAAAACAAATTAAACGTCAATATGACTCATATCATGAAAGCGCTGTGAGTTGTGCAAAAGAAATCAGGCAAGCTCCACCAGTAGAGAAAAAAATGGAGGTGTTACCCCCTACGTCAGACAATAAACCTCCAAGAGCGGGCTGTCTGATGATATTTACACCTGATGACAAGACTAGTTGGAGCTGCCCGATAAACTGACATTAGCAAGGCTTTCTGCTTTGGGGGTTGGCGCTGATGGTCAGTCTTATCTCTCCAATGAGTATTCCTTTCAGCTTATTTTCAGGGAGCATTCGTGGCGTTTTCTCCACCTGCTCAAGCGCGGTTTGCATCTCTTTTATTGCCTCTGCCAGATTGTCGGCATTGACGCTAAGTGTGTAGATTTTTGCTGCAGTTTCATACTCATCGCAGGTTATTCCCATTAAGTATGAGTGTTTGGGTTTATTAGTTGCTGAACTCATGCGTTTCTCCTTTCAGAAATTGCATATCACAAGTTCCTGGCGCGGTGATGACTTACCCGACAGGCTGTAGTTGATGCAAACGGTCTGGATGTTGAGGCCTTTGAAAGCCTGCCTCATCTCTGGGATATCGTTCACCGATATAATCATTTTCCCTTTGATACTCCGCGCCAGTTCCGACATGTGGATATAGTTCCCTATTGGAAAATCCACGCCATAGCCCTCTGTTCCCCAGTACGGTGGATCACAGTAGAAAAGCGTATGCGGGCGATCATAACGCTCTATGCATTGGTGCCAGTCCAGATGCTCTATCAGCGTTCTGGACAGGCGCAGGTGTGCCATCGACAGTTCTTCTTCGATGCGCAGGAGGTTAAAGCGCGGCGCACTTGTGGTGGAGGTTCCGAACGAGTGATCGGCCACCTTGCCGCCAAACGCCTGTTTCTGCAGGTAGTAGAACCGGGCCGCCCGCTGAATGTCGGTGAGCGTTTCTTCCGGCGTATCCTGCAACCATTTGTAAATCTGACGGCTGACCAGCGCCCATTTGAACTGGCGAACAAATTCTTCCAGATGATGCTTGACCACCCGATAGAGGTTCACCAGTTCCCCGTTGATATCGTTAATGACTTCGGTCTTGCTGGGAGTCTTGAGAAAATAGAGCGCAGCTGCCCCGCAAAACGGCTCCACATAGCAGGTATGGGCCGGAAACAACGGTAAAATATGCTTCGCCAGACGACGTTTACCGCCAATCCATGGGACGATGGGTAAAGATTGTTCTTTCATTATCCGTAAGCCTTTTGCAATCAGTGAAAATATGGCAGGCTAGTCAGGTCTCGCGAGACTGACTGAACCCTGGTCGGCTCACAGTGCATACCTGTGGGTTGATGACCAGCCTGGTGTTACCGCACCGGGCTGGTCGTTCTTTCAAAGCCATCATGCGGTTCACGTCCGCATCCTCACTATTAACGCTGTTTAAAATCCCTTTCCCCGACCATTTGTGATGCTGTCCCCACTACACAAGGAGACGCTCATGAAAAACCTGAAAAAATTCATCCCCCCTGTTAAAAAGCCCCGTCTTAGCGGCTGGCTGCTGACCTCAGTGCTGCTGCTCGGCACCATCGGTCTTGTATCGCCCCAGCAGTTGCCGGTGGTTGTCTACAAGCTGTCACTCATCACGCTGGCGGCAGTATTGGGCTACTGGCTTGACCGTTCGCTTTTCCCCAAAGCCCGTCCCGGTCAGTACCTGAAGCATGATGACAGGCTGATGGCTGATGGTCGCTTCCCCGTCCAGACTGGCCTTCACCTGGTCTTTTCCGCTGCGCTAATCCGCCGTGCACTGATTGTTGCAGCGGTCTGTCTGGCCGTGGCGACGGGGCTGTGACCATGAACTGGCCTCAAATCACCCTCATCATCCTGCTCGCCTTTGGTCTGGGCGTAACCGCCATCAAGCATGGCGAGCCACGCAACGATAAATACAGCTTCTGGTGGCAGCTCGCTGGCAACCTGGTTATTGCCTGGCTGCTCTGGTGTGGCGGCTTCTTCAGTCAGGCCCGCGCAGCCCAGCCTCCGCAGGCCGCGCTGCAGTATCGCGACGATGTGATCCGTAATGCCCGGCTTGAATGGGGAATGGCTGCGCCGGTGGCCGACTTCGCCGCGCAGCTGCATCAGGAAAGCGGCTGGCGACCTGATGCGGTCTCGCCGGGTGGGGCCGCTGTCCAGCCCAGTTTATGCCCGCCACCTCCGACTGGATAAGCCAGCTGATGCCGGGGCTTAACAGCCGTGAGCCGTTTAATCCGGCATGGGCCATCCGGGCGCTGGTCAGCTATGACCGCTGGCTGTGGCAGCGCGTCAGCGCCGCCAACGGCTGCGAGCGTATGGCCATGACGTTGTCGGGCTATAACGGCGGTCTGGGCTGGGTACAGCGGGACAAGCGGCTGGCCTCGCAGCAGGGGCTGGACAGCACCCGCTGGTTTGGTCATGTCGCCACGGTAAATGCCGGACGCAGCGCCGCCAACTGGCGGGAGAACCGTCATTATCCGCAGCGCATCCTTCGGGAGCTGGCCCCCCGTTATCTGACATGGGGGGGCGGCAGCTGTGTGGACTAACCTGCTAAAAAATCTGCCGTGGCGCAGTCTGCTGCTGGCAGTGGTCATAAATGCTTTTCTGATTGGACTTTATTACCTGGGCTACAAAAGCGGGCATGAAAACGCCACGCGCGACGGCGATAAGGCGGTCAGTGAGTTGCGGTCAGCATTCGACACGTACAAAACGGAGCAGGCAACGCTTGAGAACGCTGCGTTGCGGGCCTGGGCAAAACGGTATCAGGAGCAGGTAGCCGCCGGGCAGCAGGCCGAGGCCAGTTACCTTGAGCAGATTGCTCAACTGGAGAGCCAGAACAAACAACTACAGGGGCAAATTAACGATGTCACACAGCGCTGGATTGATGAAAAAGGTAAGAGCCATCCCATTGAGTGCGTGTTTACTCGCGGTTTCGTGCGCCAGTACAACGCCGCGCTCGGATATGACAACGCATCCGTCGACGCCGGTCATTCAGACGCAACTGCCGCCGCTGGCACCGGCACTCGCGCAGCGTCCGGGCAACCTGCAGCCGCTGACGCCTGGCTACGCGACTCAGGCGTCTCCCAGCGTGACGTCCTCGCCAACATCATCGACAACGCGAAGCAGTGTCGCATCTGGCGCGGCCAGATAAACGGGCTGCTGGACGAACGGGAAGGATTACAGAAATGACGTTGCAGGTTGAATTCTGGACGGTGGTGGGCTTTCTCATCACCTTCATGAGCTTTGTCGGCGGTATGGCCAAGTGGCTGTTCAGTAAAGCGGAGGAGCGTCAGGCGGCGCGGTTCGCCTCCCTTGAGCAGTCGCTGCAACAGTCCGCCTCCAACTGGGGCGAGCTGGAAAAAGAATTTATGCGGTTTAAAGCGGATTTACCGCTGAACTACGTCCGCCGTGAGGATTACATCCGTGGCCAGACGGTCATCGAGGCCAAGCTGGACGCACTCTACAACAAACTGGAAGTGGTACAGCAGTACCGTCATACAGGAGGTCACCATGGTTGATATCGCCCGCGTGCGCCGGGAATCCCTGCGCTGGAGTCTGCTGGTTGCTCTGAACAAAACCCGCCCGTATACCGCCAGCGAGACGCTGCTGCTGGATGTATCCCGCGCCATCTACCCGGACACCACGCCGCTGGAGCTGCGCCGTGAGCTGGATTATCTGGCCGATCGCAAGATGGTAGATCTGGAGAAAAAACCCTCCGGCGACTGGTTTGCCGACCTGACCCGCCTCGGCGTCGACCTGGTGGAATACACCGTGGAATGCGGCCCCGGCATCGCCCGCCCGGAAAAGTACTGGAGTGAATGATGGCCAGACGCAGCACGATAGAAAAGCTGCCGGAAGATGTGCGTCGCTGGCTTGAGCGGGCGCTGACTGAATCCGGCTTCAGCGGGTACAACGAGCTGGAGTCCCTGCTGCGTGAGCAGGGTTACGTCATCAGCAAATCGGCTATCCATCGCTATGGCCAGAAGATTGAGCGCCGCTATGGCGCTATCCGTGCGGCGACAGAAGCGGCACGCATGCTGACCGAGGGAGCTGCTGACGATCAGGATGCGCGTTCGGAAGCGGTGATCGCCCTGATTCAGACTGAGCTGTTCGAGAGTATTGTCCAGCTGCAGGAAGCGGAAGAAGGCGAAGTCGACCCCAAAGAGCGCGTGGCGCTGCTGTCGAAGGTGGCGAAGAACGTGGCCACGCTGTCCCGCGCGTCCGTCAACCTCAAGAAGTTCCAGTCCGAAGTCCGGGCCAGAGCGCAGCAGGCAGCCAGCAACGCCGAGAAAATTGCCCGTAAGGGTGGACTGTCAACCGATGCAGTACAGGCGCTGCGCCGTGAAATTCTGGGGATTGCCACATGAGTCAGCTTGCCCCCGTTTTGCCTGATACCTCGGCGCTGAATATCCCCGCCGTTCTGATGCCCTACCAGCAGCGCTGGGTGGCTGACACCTCTCCGCTTAAGGTGATTGAGAAGAGCCGCCGTACCGGTATCACCTGGGCTGAGGCGTCCGATGATGTGCTGACCGCAGCCTCTTCAGCGCCTGCGGGCGGGATGAACGTGTATTACATCGCTTATAACCAGGACATGACCGTCGAATATATCCAGGCGTGTGCAATGTGGGCGCGGGCATTCAACTATGCCGCCAGTGAAATCGAAGAGGGTTTCTGGGAGGAGGACGAAGACGACAAGCACATCAAGACCTACACCATCAAGTTTCCCGACTCCGGTTTCCGCGTTGTCGCGCTCTCCAGTCGACCGTCGAACCTGCGTGGCCGTCAGGGCATCATCGTTATCGATGAAGCGGCGTTCCATGAGCAACTGGACGAGCTGCTGAAGGCGGCGCTGGCGATGCTTATCTGGGGCGGTAAAGTGCGCGTTATCTCCACCCATGACGGTGACGATAACCCGTTCAATACGCTTATCGGTGATATCCGGGCCGGGCGTCAGGGGGGGAGCGTACACCGCATTACTTTTCAGGAGGCCGTGTCCGAGGGACTGTTCCACCGCGTCTGCCTGCGTACCGGGAAAGAATGGTCGCAAGCGTCCGAGCAGGCGTGGATGGCATCGGTGTACAAATTCTACGGTGCCGGTGCATCGGAGGAGCTTGACTGTGTCCCGGCCAACGGTGGCGGCGCCTGGCTGTCCCGCGCACTGATTGAGTCACGCATGTCGGCTGGCACGCCGGTGCTGCGCCTGACCTGCCCGGAGGGCTACGAACTGAAGCCCGACGACGTCCGCTGGAGCGAGACGCAGGACTGGCTGGACGAACACCTCAAACCATTGCTGGAAGCACTACCGGCTGACGCACGTTCTTTCCTGGGGAGAGACTTTGGCCGCAGCGGTGACCTGTCGGTGGACTATCCCCTGCTGCAGGAGAAGAACCTGGTGCGTCGCGTACCGTTCGTGCTGGAGCTACGCAACGTGCCGTTCAAACAGCAGGAGCAAATTGCGTGGTATCTGATGGACGGCCTGCCAAACCTGATGGGCGCGGCGCTCGATGCCCGTGGTAACGGCTCTTACCTCGCCGAATACGCCATGCAGCGCTACGGCTCCAGCCGGGTTAAACAGGTGATGCCTACCGAAAACTGGTATCGCGAACATATGCCGCCGGTCAAGGCTGCGCTGGAAGATGGCAACCTGGTGGATTTACCGAAGGATGAAGACACGCTGGACGACCTGCGGGCCGTTCAGGTGGTCAACGGCGTTCCCCGCGTGCCGGAACAGCGCTCAAAAGCGAAGTCTGACAGTGGCAAACGTCACGGGGATTCAGCCATCGCGCTGGCGCTGGCGTACTTCGCCAGCCGTGAAATTAACAAAGGGCCGGTGAAGGCAAGCTCACGCCGTCGTCGTCAGGCGGCCCGTATGCTGGAGGATTACTGATGGCCCGTGGACTTTGGGTTTCACCCAATGAGTTTGTCTCTTTTGCCGAACCCAATAAAACGCTGACGGAGCAGATCGCCTCGCGCAGCCGCTCCATCGACTTCTTCGGGCTGGGAATGTACCTGCCTAACCCTGACCCCATTCTGAAATCTCAGGGCCGGGATATCCGCATCTATCGTGAACTGCGTACCGACCCGCTGGTTGGTGGCTGCATCCGCAGGCGTAAGGCGGCGGTCAAGTCGCTGGAGCGTGGTCTTGAGCGCGGTCATGCCCCGGCGCGGGTATTCAGCTTCATCCGGGATATGCTCGACGATCTGGATTTGTCACGCATCATCGGCGAGATGACCGACGCCGTTCTCTACGGGTATCAGCCCTGTGAGATCATGTGGGGGCGTTCTGTTAAATCCTGGGGCATCGCCGATATCGTGGGTAAGCCGCCAGAGTGGTTCCAGTTCGACAATGACAACCTGCTGCGCTTTCGCGCCAAAGACGCCGGGCTGGAAGGCGAGCCGGTACCGCTGAACAAGTTCGTGGTACCGCGTCAGGATGCGACCTACGACAACCCGTATGGCTTCCCTGATCTGTCGATGTGTTTCTGGCCCGTGACATTCAAAAAAGGCGGCATGAAATTCTGGGTGCGTTTTGCCGAGAAATACGGTTCACCGTGGGTCATCGGCAAGCATCCGCGCGGGACGGCCCAGGGTGAGATTGACCTGCTGCTGGACTCCATGGAGGCAATGGTGGAAGACGCGGTGGCCGCTATCCCTGACGATTCCTCCATTGAAATTAAGGAGGCCGCAGGCAAGGCCGACAGCAGCGATATTTATCAGAACCTGATCACGCTTGCCCGCAGTGAAATCTCCATCGCTCTGCTGGGGCAGAACCAGACCACCGAGGCCAACAGTAACCGCGCCTCCGCGCAGGCCGGACTGGAGGTCACCGATGATATCCGTGACGCTGACGCTGATATCGTGGAAAGCGCGGTGAATCAGGCCATCAGGATGGCGGTATCGATGAACTTTGGCGATGTGGCCAGCCCCGTCTGGAAGATGTGGGAACAGGGAACGGTCGATGATACCCAGGCGACCCGCGACGAGAAACTCAGCCGCGCCGGTGTGGTCTTCACCCCGCAATACTTCAAGCGTGAGTACCAGCTGCAGGACGGCGATATTGACGAGACACCACCGTCAGAGCGCCAGAAGAACGCGCTGCCGCTGTCGTTCGCCGAGGCGATTGATGCCGATATACAGGCCCAGCAGGACCTCGATGATTCGCTGGATATTCTGATGAACGGTGGCACCTTAAACGGCGTACTTGCGCCGGTGCTGGAGCCGCTCTTTAACCAGGTGAAAGATGGCGTTAACCCGTCTGAGCTGCTGGGGGCGCTGGCTGAACTGTACCCGCAGATGAATGCGGATGACCTGCAGGAACGGCTGGCCCGTATCATGTTTGTTGCAACTGTCTGGGGGCGTCTGCATGAGCGTGACAACGGCTGAACTGGCGTACTGCATGACGCTGCCCCCAAAACGGGCTATCAGTTACCTGAAGTCCAAAGGGTATAGCTTCACGTGGGACTGGGAGGAGATGTGGCAGGATGCCCATGCCCGCGCCTTTACCGTCGCCAAAGTGACCCGCCTTGATATCCTGGAAGATATCAGGAGCGCCCTGCAGCAGGCACTGGATGAGGGCAAGACTGACCGCTGGTTCCGCCAGCAGCTGGAGCCGGAGCTGCAGCGCAAGGCAGTACGCCGGCCGCGCGATCCCACGGCCCCGTGAGGGGGGGAGCCGGTCACCATCCAGCAGGGCAGCCCGTGGAGGCTCGACACCATCTTTCGTACCAATATGTCCGTACTCTACAGTGCCGGTCGCTGGGCGGAGCAGATGGAGAACGTCGACGACAGGCCGTACTGGATGTATACCGGCATCAACGACAGCCATACCCGTAAGAGCCATCTGGCGCTGCATGGTCTGGTGCTACGCTATGATGACCCGTTCTGGCAGGCGTTCTACCCGCCGAACGGCTGGCGCTGCCGTTGTGGCGTCATAGCCCTGAGCGCGGCGGATGTGCGTGCCCGTGGCCTCAAGGTGTCAGATTCTGGCACAGCCATGGGATGGGAGCTGAAGCTGGTCTCAGAGAAAACAGGCGAGATGCAGAACGTCGCCACCTTCAATACCGGCACCACGAAGGTGGCCACCGACGTCGGCTGGTCTTACGCGCCGGGGGCAGCATACCGTCCCGACCTTGCCCGCTATCAGGGTACGCTTCAGCCGCTGGCACAGCAGGAACTGAGAGGATAACGATGGCTTCCGATAACCTGGTCAATATCACCATTAACGATGAATCCCTGCGCCGGAGCCTCCGTGCGCTGGACCTGGCTGCCACAGACCTGGAACCCGCGATGCGTAAAATCGCCGGAACCCTGCTGGCGGAAACGCAGTTTAACTTTCTCGATGAGGGGCGTCCGGGGTGGACTCCCTCGCTGGCAGCGGAAGAGCGCGACGGGCAAACACTGCAGGATACCGGGCGTCTGATGGGGTCAGTATCAACCGACCATGACGACCGGCAGGCAGCAGTTGGCACTAATGTCGTTTATGGGCCAATTCACCAGTTCGGTGGTAAAACGGGGCGTAATGAGTCCGTCGAACTTCCGGCCCGTCCGTTCCTGCCGCTGACAGGGGACGGTGAGCTGCAGCCTGAAGTGGTTGTCCCCATCCTCGATACGATTGTCCGCCATCTTGAAGCAGCGGCCCGTCGCTGAGTTTTGTCTCTGCAGGCGGGTGATTTATCATTGCCAGCCGCTGAGGGGCTGTATTACCTTTATAAAGGCTTTACAGCCCCCGCTTTGCACCACTATTCGCCCGCAGCGTGACATTCCCCGTACTGATACCCCCGATTTTTTCTAAAGCAGATTAAAAGCGCTGCTGATGCTTTTTCCACAGACTGTCCCCGACAACGTAACGCGGGACAGCAAAATGCCAGCCATTCACATTTTCAAAGCCGGTACTCATACCGATATGCACGGCACGAAACTGCCGTTCACGCAAAGCGATCTTGCCGCCTGCGTGAAAGCCTATGACCCGTCCGTCCATGAAGCGCCTCTCGTTATTGGCCACCCCAAAACGGAAGACCCTGCGTGGGGCTGGGTGAAATCCCTGTCGCTTAACGGCGGCGATCTGCTGGCAGAGCCTGACCAGCTCGACCCGCAGTTTGCCGAACTGGTGGGCAACGGACGCTTCAAGAAGGTCTCCGCCTCATTCTATCTCCCTGACTCACCGAACAACCCGAAGCCCGGCACGCTTTACCTGCGTCATGTCGGCTTTCTGGGGGCGCAGCCACCTTCCATTAAGGGGCTGAAGCAGGTCTCGTTTGGTGAGAAAGAAGAAGGCGTCGTGGAGTTTGCCGACTGGAGTGATATCACCAATGCCTCTTTATGGGGCCGTCTGCGCGATTTTCTGATCGCCCAGTTCGGGCTGGACGAGACCGACAAGGTGCTTCCTTCATGGCAGGTTGACTCCCTGCGCGAAGAGGCTTACCGCGACACCGGGAAGTCTGAACCGGACTTCAGTGAACACAATCCCAACCCTCAACAAGAGAACAGCACCATGACTGAAGAAGAAATCAAAGCGCTTCAGGCGGAAAATACGCGTCTGAAAGCGGAAGCCACCCAGCGGGCAGAACAGGAAGCAAAGACCAGGCAGGACAAGCTGCACGCGGACAACGTCTCCTTTGCCGAGAAGCTGGTTGGCGATGGCCGACTGGCCCCCAAAGCGAAGTCGGTTGTCGTGGCCATTCTTGACGCGGTCTCTGCAGGTGACAAGCCGGTTGAGTTTGCCGAAGGCGATACCCGCACCCCGCTGGCCACGGCGTTTAAGACGCTGCTGGACAGCACTGATCCGGTACTGAATTTCAGTGAGCATGCGACCAAAGACCGCGTGAACACGGATATCAAAACGACGTCAGCAGAGTTCGCTGAAGCCGACCCGGAACGTCTGGCGCTGCATCAGAAAGCGCTGGAACTGTCGAAAAAAGAAGGCATCAGCTACGACGCTGCTGTCTCCCGCTGCCTGTAATTAAGGAGAGAACATGTCTGACTATTTAAAGGGTAAGCGCGTCGTTGACCCGGTGCTGACCAGCATCGCACGCGGTTATAAAAATGCCGCGTTCATCGGCGAACGCATCTTCCCCATTGTCCTTACCGATAAGGAAGGTGTGACCGTGCCGACCTTCGGTAAATCCGCTTTTGTGGAGTACGACACCGAGCGTGCCGTGGGGGCTGACAGTAACGTTCTGGTGCGCGAGAAAACCGGCAAACTGGACCTGGTTCTCAACGAACACGATCTGGCTGCGCCGGTGGACTATCGCGAGCAGGCGGAGTCGATGTTCAACGAAGAGGCCAAAGCCATTCGCCGTGTGACGAGCGGCGTCAACCTCAAGCGAGAACTGTATGCGGCCCGTCTGGCCCAGGACAAGAACGTCTATCGCGCGGCTAACGTCAAAGCGCTGGCCGCTGCCGACCGCTGGGGTGGTGGCAAGGGTGACCCGATTGGCATCATTGAAGGCGGGATCGAAGCGGTGCGTAACGCCACCGGCCTGCGTCCGAACCTGATGACCATGGGGGCAAGCGTCATGTCGCTGCTGAAGTTCCACCCGGCGATTCAGGCCGCGATTGGGGCCAACGAGCGCAAGCGTATCACCATCGAAATTCTGAAAGACCTTTTCCAACTGGAAGATGTGGCGATCGGCGAGCCGGTCTCCATGGCCTCCATGAAAGACGCGCAGAACAAGGACAAAGTCCCGACCGATATCTGGGGCGACAACCTGATGCTGCATTACGTCGGCAAACCCCAGCCAGGCACCGACAGCGCCGACGAAAACGAACCGTCCTTCGGTTACACCCTGCGCCGGAAAGGGATGCCAGTGGCGGATAAATACGACGGCGTCGGCGGCAAAGTGAAGTACTGCCGTTATACCGATATCTACAAAGTCGCCGTGGTCGGTGGCGATGCCGGGTATCTCGTCACCAACATCGTGAAATAAGGAGACGGTCATGGGTACAACTCAGCAGGTCATTCTGACCACTACCGTGACGGCCAGCGCGGCGCTGACGCAACAGCGCTTTGTCGGTGCAGATAACGCGCCCTGTCATGCCGGAGCCGTCGCGCTCGGCGTGGCAGAGGTGGATGCCGCTGCCGGTGATGTAACGCCAGTCAACGTACTGGGTATTGTTGCCGTCGAGGCCGGTGCGGCAGTCTCCAGAGGGCAGATCGTTCAGTCGGATGCGAACGCCTGCGCCGTTCCTCAGGTCCCCGCAGCCGGTGAGACCCCGGCAGGCATTTCTGCCGGGATTGCGCTGGATGAGGCACTGGCCGAAGGCGACGTTATCCGCATCCTGCGCGGGGTGTGATATGTACTGCACCCTCGCGGATTTGCTTGAGCAGGTGCCTGAGCGGACGCTTATCCAGCTCACCAACGAGGAGCTGGACTTCGACTCGCCCGCGACGGTGAAAACTGAGGTGGTGGACAGCTGTATTCGCTATGCAGATGAGCTGATTGATGCCCATCTGCGCGGACGCTATACCCTGCCGCTGGCGGAGATACCGACCGTTCTGCGGGATATTGCCATCACGCTGGTGCGTTACCGGCTCTACACCCGCCGCCCGGAAGGGGCTGTCCCGGATACCGTGAAGGATGACCACAAAGAGGCCCGGCGACAGCTGGAGGCCATCCGCGACGGGAAGCTGACGCTGGGGCTGCAGTCCACTCAGAAGGATGTGCCCGAGTCCGGTGAAATCCGGGCACGGGCACGCCGTCCCACCTTTGGCGGGCGCGATGGCTTACTGGAGAAATACTGATGAACGTTCTGCCCGTCCTCGATGCAGTACTGACCCGGTTACGGGAGAAGCTGCCGCAACTGCAGGTGGAGTACTTCCCGGAGAAACCGGCTGAGTATCGCCTGAATCATCCGGTTGGGGCGCTGCTGGTGAGCTATGCCGGGTCGCGCTTCGATAAGCCGAATGATATCGGTGCGGTGCTCCAGCCTCAGACTATCCAGCTCTGCGTCACGGTGGTCTTCCGCCAGCTCAACGGTAAAAGAGGCGCGATTGACGTTCTGGATGCAGTCCGTCGCATCCTCGGTGGCTACACCCCGCCGAACTGCCGCCGTCGCATCTGGCTGACCCGCGAGGTGTTTATCGGTGAGGTCAAGGGGCTGTGGCAGTACGCCCTCGACTTTGCCACTGAAAGTGTCTTTATCGAAGACAGCGATTTACCGTCCGGCCCGCTGTTAACCGAAGTGAACTATGAGGAAAGCGAGTGATGAAAGAATACCGCTATTCCGGCCCGGCCAGCGGCGTCACGCTGTCGGACGGAACCGAAATCCTGCTCTGGCCGGGGAAGAATGTTTCCCTGCCAGAGGAGCATGACTATGTGAAGGTACTGGTGGCGCTGAAGCATCTGACGCCGGTATCTGAAGAGACTAAACCCGCCAGCATACCGGTTGTGCAGTCACCAAAGCGCAGGAACGTCGGCGACAACGATGTGAAAACGGAGGACTCCCATGGCAGCTAACTATCTGCACGGCGTCGAAACCATTGAGGTGGAAAACGGTGCCCGCCCGGTAAAAACGGTGAAATCTGCCGTCATTGGTCTGATTGGTACCGCCCCGATGGGGGACGTCAATACGCTGGTGCAGTGCCTGTCTGAGAAAGATGCAGCGGCGTTTGGCAGCCAGCTCACCGGCTTTACCATTCCACAGGCGCTGGATGCGATCTACGACCATGGCGCAGGCACCGTTCTGGTCATTAACGTGCTTGATCCGTCTGTGCATAAAACCGCTGTGGCCGATGAAGACGTAACCTTCGATAAGGCGTCGGGCAAGGCACCGCTGGCTAATCCGGTGGTCGCACAGCTGGTGCTGAAGCCTGACAGCGACGGCCAGCCTTATGTGGAAGGTCAGGACTACTCGCTTGATGCACAGACAGGGGTGATTACCAACCTCGGTAAGAGCATTGCTGCAGATGCAACGGTGAAGGCCAGCTATAACTATGCTGATCCGACCAAAGTCACTCCGGCTGATATCATCGGTGCCGTTAATGCGGCGGGCAACCGTACCGGCATGAAGCTGCTTAACGACAGCTTCAACCTGTTTGGCTATTTCGCAAAAATCCTGATTGCCCCGGTCTTCTGCACCCAGAACAGCGTCTCGGTTGAGCTTATCGCCATGGCTGAGAAGCTGGGCGCGGTGACCTACATCGACGCACCGATTGGTACCACTTTTGCTCAGGCTCTGGCGGGGCGTGGCCCGGAAGGCACCATTAACTTCAATACCAGCTCCGACCGCGTCCGTCTGTGCTACCCGCACGTCAAGGTGTACGACGCGGCCACCAACAGCGAACGGCTGGAGCCGCTGAGCCAGCGTGCCGCCGGTCTGCGTGCCAAGGTCGACCTGGACAAGGGCTACTGGTGGTCGTCCTCCAACCAGGAAATTCTGGGTATCACCGGCGTGGAGCGCCAGCTGTCGGCAATGATTGACGACCCGCAGAGCGAGGTGAACCTGCTCAACGAACAGGGCATCACCACGGTCTTCAGCAGCTACGGCAGCGGCCTGCGTCTGTGGGGCAACCGTATGGCGGCATGGCCAACGGTCACCCATATGCGCAACTTTGAGAACGTTCGCCGTACCGGTGATGTGATCAACGAGTCCCTGCGTTACTTCAGCCAGCAGTACATCGACATGCCGATTACCCAGGCGCTGATTGATGCGCTGACGGAGTCGGTCAACGCCTACGGTCGCAAGCTGATCGGCGACGGTGCGCTGCTGGGCTTCAGCTGCTGGTTTGATCCGGCCCGCAACGAAGAGACGGAGCTTGCCGCCGGTCACCTGTTGCTGAGCTACAAATACACGCCACCACCACCGCTGGAGCGACTGACGTTTGAGACCGAGATCACCTCGGAATACCTGTTAACCCTGAAGGGGAATAGCTGATGGCAAAGATTGAGATCAACCGCATCACGAATGCCAACATCTACCTGGATGGCGCTAACCTGCTGGGCCGGGCCGAGGAGGTCAAACTCCCGGACGTCTCCATGACCATGCAGGAGCATAAGGCGCTGGGGATGGTGGGCAAAGTGGAACTCCCGGCAGGCTTCGACAAGCTGGAGGGTGAGATCAAGTGGAACAGCTTTTACCGCGACGCGATGCTGTCTGCTGCGAACCCGTATAAGTCGCTGGCGCTGCAGTGCCGTTCCAGCGTCCAGCGCTACAGTTCGCAGGGGCTGATTGACGAAATCCCGCTGGTCACATTCCTGACGATCATGTTCAAGAAGAACCCGCTGGGGACGTTCAAACAGCACGAGAACGCCGAGTTCTCCAGTAGCTTCACCTGCACATACATCAAGCAGGTACTGGATGGTGAAGAGCTGCTGGAGCTGGACTATCTGGCCAACATCTTCCGAGTCGGCGGCGTTGACCAGTTGACCGACTACCGCATCAATATCGGGGGCTGACGGTGACCGTCGAGATTGAAGATAAAGGCGGGAACTGTGGTTCGATTGGCATGGGAAATGGTACGTGGTTTACCATCCTTGATATTCCGGGGGTGGAAAATCTTTTTAATACCCAGAAAACCAATGACCCGATTGACTGCACACGCTCTAAAGCACGAAAGCTCGCTGACCTGATTGAGGCATGGGAGCCACCTGACCACTGGTTCACCGGCATCGGCAAATCTGAAGGAAAGGCACTTCTTATCGCCTTCCTGCGTAACTGCAAAGGCTTTCGCACTCACTGATATCACAGGGGCTTCGGCCCCTTTCTTCTTAATCCCCTTTAATATCCGTCACGTCCACCTCCAGACATACTGCTCTGAACTTACACAGGAGCACGATCATGTCACAGACCCAATCCGATACTTTTAAGCTGTCTTACCCCTTCACCACCGCAGCAGGCACCAGAGTTGAGCAGGTTGAACTGAAACGCCTGACGGTCAAAGACCTGAAGCAGGTGCGCAAAATCAGTAAAGACCCGGCTGACTGGGACGAACCGCTCATTGCCCGTAGCACCGGTATTCTCCCCGAAGACCTCGATAACATGGATCTTGCCGATTACATGGAGCTGCAGAAACGATTTCAGCAAGTCACTGGGCTGGGCAAGAGCGACGAAAACGCTGATGCAGGCGCAGGGGCTGCTGGCGAGGTGGTTTAGATTTCAGCCGGGGGAGATTGATGCCCTCGATACTGACGATCTGGAGATGTGGCTGGAGCAGGCTGAAGAGCAAATCAAAAGCGAGTTCGGCGACAATCAGTAACGACTCACCACTTAACAGCCGCCACTCGCGGC
>OBYC01000883.1_pt1 | contig 15359 bp, 9 predicted proteins | sample 1550651 | NCBI WGS metagenome assembly OBYC01 (sample SAMEA2580181, study PRJEB22360) | human gut metagenome | biome: human gut; feature: human-associated habitat; material: faeces | place: Denmark | collected 2008/2010
GCTAACCATCGCTAACGCAAACACGCCGCAGCTAGCCGAGGCCGCCGGGGTCATCATCGCGCCCAGCCCGCCGAGGATCGCCGCGCCAATCGCATCACCCGTCACGTTCTGCGCCGTCCACAGGCCGTTAATGCGCCCGAGCATCCCTTCCGGCGTCTGGGTCTGGATCAGGGTGTACTGCAGCAGCGAGCTGATGGCGCTCAGCCAGCCGAAAATCACCAGACACAGCACCCCGAGAGCCCACACCGGCATCAGGCTGAAGAAGCCGATGGCGATAAACGAGGCCAGCGTGGCAAGCAGCATAATCAACCCCGGACGCGCGCTCTGCGCCAGGTTGCCGCTGGTCAGCGCCCCGCACGCCGCGCCGAGCGGAATGGCGGCGTACAGTAGACCAATCTCCGAGGCGCTCATCTGCCACGCTCCCGCTAATGCCGGGTAGAGCACGCGCACGGCGCTCGCCATGGTCAGCAGGCCGCCGAGCAGCGCAATCCCGCCAATCAGCGGGTTGCTGAACAGGAAACGAATCGCGACCATCAGCGATTTCAGCGGATGCTCGCGCGGCTGCGGAGGCGGCGGCAGCAGCGGCAGACGCAGCAGCGTCAGCGTGGTGATAAAGGTTCCCGCCGCCGCCAGCCCGTAGTTCCACGCCACGTTGCCGGTCGCCAGCAGCAGGCCGCCCACCATCGGCGAAATCACCGAGCCCAGACGCACGGTGAGCATGGTAATCGCCCCCGCCTGCATCAGGTTCTCGCGCCCGACCAGCGCGGGCGTTGCCGCAAGAAGCGCCGTCACGCCCAGCGAGGCGAAGAAACCGTCCCACAGCCCCAGCGCGTAAATCGCAATCAGCGACGGCTCCGGCAGCATCGCGTTCAGACACAGCCCGATAAAGCCCACGCCGCAGGTGCCGCGCGCCAGCAGGATCAGCTTTTTACGCTCGTAGCGGTCCGCCAGCACGCCGCCGACCATCAGGCCGATAAACATCGCCCCGCCGGTTAAGGTGACGGATAACCCCACCAGCCAGCTGGAGTGGGTCATGGTCTGGATCTGTACCGGCACGGCCACGCCGAGCAGCCCGAGGGACAAAATGGAGATAAAGCGAGCGATAAAAACGGCGCGATACGCCGGGTGCGTTTTCAGCAGGCTGAGGTTGAGCAGCCAGGATTTTTGATTCATGACAAAGCCTTGAGTCTATTTCTACCCTTTCCATGGGCGCACATGCTAACATAGCCAAATAAGATAGATAACGATAATCACTATCATTATCAAATCATGGATGTTGCTATGTCGTTTTCCTCTTCTGCGGTGCGCGCCGTTGCCGTGCCCGTTTTACTACTGCTCCTGAGCCTTGCGGCTGCACTCAGCCTGCTGGTCGGCGCGAAGCCGCTGCCCGCGTCCGTTATCGTTGATGCGCTCTCCGGCACCTGCCAGAGCGCCGACTGCGTCATCGTGCTCGACGCCCGACTGCCCCGCACGCTTGCCGGACTGCTGGCCGGTGGCGCGCTGGGCCTTGCCGGTGCCCTGATGCAAACCCTCACCCGTAACCCGCTGGCGGACCCCGGCATTCTCGGCGTTAACTCCGGCGCCAGCTTTGCCATCGTGCTCGGCGCGGCGCTGTTCGGGTTGACCTCACCCTCTGAACAGCTGGTGATGGCCTTCTGCGGCGCGCTGGCCGCCTCGCTGGTCGTCGCCTTTACCGGCAGCCAGGGCGGCGGGCAGCTGAGTCCGGTCCGCCTGACGCTTGCGGCGGTGCTGGAGGGCTTATCCAACGGCATCGCCCTGCTCAACCCGGACGTTTACGACCAGTTGCGCTTCTGGCAGGCCGGCTCACTGGATATCCGCACCCTCGACACGCTTAAAGTGGTGGCGATCCCGGTCATTATCGCTGCCGCCGTGGCGCTGTTTTTAAGCCGGTCGCTCAACAGCCTGAGCCTTGGCAGCGACACCGCGACCGCCCTCGGCAACCGCGTGGCGCGCACGCAGCTGATTGGTCTGTTCGCCATCACCGTACTGTGCGGCAGCGCGACCGCCGTGGTCGGCCCGATCGCCTTTATCGGGCTGATGATGCCGCACATGGCGCGCTGGCTGGTGGGGGCGGATCACCGCTGGTCGCTGCCGGTGACGCTGCTGGCGACCCCTGCCCTGCTGCTGTTTGCCGACGTGCTGGGCCGCCTGCTGGTGCCCGGCGAGCTGCGCGTCTCGGTGGTCAGCGCCTTTATCGGCGCGCCGGTGCTGATCTTCCTGGTTCGTCGTAAACGCGGAGATGGCGCATGATGGCCCCGTCCCGTCGTTTACTGACCAGCGTCTCGCTGCTGCTTATCGCCATTCTGCTGCTGGCGGTCTGGAGCCTGCGCAGCGGCGCGGTGACGCTCGATGCTGTCCAGGTCTTTGACGCCCTGCTCGGCAGCGCGCCGCGCAACATCACCATGGTGGTGACGGAGTGGCGACTGCCGCGCGTGGCGATGGCGATTCTGGTCGGTGCGGCGCTCGGCGTGAGCGGCGCAATATTCCAGTCGCTGATGCGCAACCCGCTGGGCAGCCCGGACGTGATGGGCCTCAACACCGGCGCATGGAGCGGCGTGCTGGTGGCGATGGTGCTGTTCGGGCAACATCTGACGGCCATTACCTTTACGGCGATGGCGGGCGGCATTCTGACCTCGCTGCTCATCTGGGCCCTGGCCTGGCGCAACGGAATTGACACCTTCCGGCTGATCATTATCGGGATCGGCATCCGCGCGATGCTGATGGCGTTTAACACCTGGCTTTTACTGCAGGCCTCGCTGGAAACCGCGCTCTCCGCCGGGCTGTGGTATGCAGGCTCCCTCAACGGCCTGACGTGGGGCAAAACCTGGCCCGCCGCGCCGCTGATTTTGCTGATGTTTATCGGCGCGCTGCTGCTGGTGCGCCGTATGCGTCTGCTGGAGATGGGCGACGATAGCGCCTGCGCGCTGGGCGTGGGCGTCGAACGCTCGCGCCTGATGCTGATGCTGGTCGCCGTACTGCTGACCGCCGCCTCCACCGCGATTGCCGGGCCAATCTCGTTTATCGCCCTCGTAGCGCCGCACATCGCCCGGCGACTTAGCGGCACGGCGCGCTGGGGATTAACCCAGGCGGCGCTGTGCGGCGGGCTGCTGCTACTGGCCGCCGATCTCTGCGCCCAGCGGCTGTTTATGCCTTATCAACTGCCGGTGGGCGTGGTGACCGTCAGTCTCGGCGGAATTTACCTCATCGTCTTGCTCGTTCAGGAGTCACGCAGGAAATGACAGACACAACCACCCGCTTGCGCGGCGAAAACCTCACCCTCGGCTACGGCAAAAAAATCATTGCCCGTGACTTATCCGTTGCCATTCCGGACGGCCACTTTACGGCAATTATCGGGCCGAACGGTTGCGGCAAATCGACCCTGCTGCGCACGCTGAGCCGCCTGATGACGCCGGCTGAGGGCAGCGTGTTCCTTGACGGGGAGCAGATCCAGCGCTTCGCCAGCAAGGAGGTGGCCAGACGCATCGGTCTGCTGGCGCAAAACGCCACCACGCCGGGAGACATCACGGTGCAGGAGCTGGTCTCGCGCGGACGCTATCCGCACCAGCCGCTATTTACCCGCTGGCGTAAAGAGGATGACGAGGCGGTGAACCGCGCGATGCAGGCGACGGGTATTACCGGGCTCGCCCAGCAGAGCGTGGACACCCTCTCCGGCGGACAGCGCCAACGGGCGTGGATCGCGATGGTGCTGGCGCAGGAGACCTCCATCATGCTGCTGGACGAGCCGACGACCTGGCTCGACATCAGCCATCAGATTGATCTTCTGGAGCTGCTGAGCGAGCTGAACCGCACGCAGGGGTATACCCTGGCGGCGGTGCTGCACGACTTAAACCAGGCGTGCCGCTACGCCACGCATTTGATTGCGCTTCGCGACGGTGAGATCGTGGCGCAGGGCGCGCCGAAAGAGATTGTGACGCCGGAGCTGATCGAGCGGATCTACGGCATGCGCTGCATGATTATTGACGATCCGGTGGCGGGTACGCCGCTGGTGGTGCCGCTGGGCAAGCGTGCGGTCTGATGCCCTCACCCCGACCCTCTCCCACAGGGAGAGGGAGCAAACCTAACAAACATCAACCACGGATCCGTAGGCCGGGTAAGGCGCAGCCGCCACCCGGCGCTTTTGACGTTATCCCAGTATCTCCCTCAACACCGGCCCTATCTTCTCAAACGCCTGCGGTGAAATGATATCCACGTGGGCGCAGTCCTGGCTGTACACCTCAAGCTCCGCCACCCACGGCGCCCAGGCGACCTGCGGATCCATCGTTCGCGTCCGCTCGGCGACGAACAGCGTCGCTTTGCCATCAAAGCGCGCGCTGTGCGCCGTGGTGAGCAGCCGCACCGCGTCGGCGTAGTTGCCCTCTATAGCGTTAAACAGCTCGCTGGAGCCCTGTCCCTGCTGGGCAGCAATAAACGCCTGACGCTCGCGCTCGATCTCCGCCAGCACTTCCGGGTCAAGGCCGTTGCCCTCTTTCTCCGACCAGTTCTGGGTTTCCGGCGGCCAGGTGTCCAGCAGGCCGAGGAAGGCCACCGCTTCTCCCTGCTCGCGCAGACGGGAGGCAATACCCTGCGCCAGCGTGCCGCCGAGGGAATAGCCGAACAGATAATATGGCCCCCGCAGCTGCTGCTTACGCAACGTATTAAGATGATGCTCAATGACCCCATCCAGATCAGCGCACTGCTGCATCGGACCGTCCGGACGCGGCGACTGAATGCCGACAATGGACCAGCGCGGGCTGAGGTAGCGCGCCAGGACGCTAAACTGCCAGGCAAAGCCGGACGCCGGGTGGAAGCAGAACAGCGTCGGCCCGTCGCTTTCGCGCAGCGGCAGAAGGGTTTCATACCCCAGACGCTGCGCCTGCTCGTCGCTCATCTGCGAGTCCAGCAGCGCGCTGAGCTTGCTCACCGAGGAGGCGACCATAATCTGCCCCGGCGTAACCTTGCGCTCGAACGCGCGGCTAAGCTGCGCCGCCAGGCGCATCGCCAGCAGCGAGTGTCCGCCGAGGGCAAAGAAGTCGGTCTCAATGTCGTTGACCTCGCAGCCCAGCAGCGCGGAAAATGCCTGCGCGACGGCGATTTCGGATTCGCTTTCCGGCACGCGGCCAGAGGTTTTACTCGTCAACTCCGGCAGCGGCAGCGCCTTGCGATCCAGCTTGCCGTTCGCGCTGAGCGGCAGCGCGCTGATTTGCAGCAGCACCACCGGCACCATGTGCGGCGGCAGTTGGGCTTTGAGCGACGCCAGCAGCGCGTCGCGGTCCAGCGGTAAGCCGGATTCGGAGACGACGTATCCCACCAGCTGGCGGGCATCCCCGCCGGTGGCCGCCGCCTGGTTGAACACGCAGGCGTGGGCGACGGCCTGGGCCACGTCCGGCAGCGACAGCATCGCCCGGTCGATTTCGCCCAGCTCGATGCGCTGGCCGCGAATTTTTAACTGGTCATCGCTGCGGCCGAGATATTCCACCGCGCCGTTGTCCAGCCAGCGGGCAACGTCGCCGGTGCGGTACATCCGCTCGCCGGGGGCAAACGGGTCGGCAATAAAGCGGCTGGCGGTGAGGTCCGGACGTCCCAGATACCCCTGCGCCAGCTGAATGCCGGTGAGATACAGATCGCCCGCCACGCCGAACGGCACCGGGCGCATCATCGCGTCCAGAATGCGCAGTCCCGTATTCCACACCGGGAAGCCGATCGGCACGCTGTTGCCCTCAACCGCCGCGAGCTCGGGGCCATACGCCGGATACCAGCTGACGTCTACCGCCGCTTCGGTTGGGCCATACAGGTTGTGCAGCGGCGCATGGGTGAGCTGCTCCCACTCGCGGCACAGCTCGGTCGGCAGCGCTTCGCCGCTGCAGAACACCTGCTTTAGGGTTTTGCAGCACGCCACGTTTTCCGGCGTCAGCGAGGCGACAAACGCCGCCAGCATCGACGGCACGAAGTGGGTGGTGGTCACGCCGTGCCGGGTGAAGAAGCTCTGCATCGCCTGCGGATCTCGGTGCGCGTCCGGCTCTGCCATCACCAGCTTCGCCCCGGCGATAAAGGGCCACCAGAACTCCCATACCGACACGTCAAAGCTGCACGGCGTTTTCTGCGCCACCACGTCCGTCGCGTCCAGCGGGTAGTGGTCCTGCATCCACTTCAGGCGGTTAACGATGGCGGTATGGCCGACCATGACCCCTTTTGGACGCCCGGTCGAGCCGGAGGTAAAGATGATGTAGGCCGTCTGCTCCGGCTTCGCCAGGCGCAGCGGTTTTGCATCCGCAGCCGGTAAAAGGGTGTTGTAACTAAATGCACTAATCGGCAGATCGCTAAATCGCGGAAGCTGTTCGTCTGTGGTAATAAGCAGGGACGGCTTCGCGTCCTCGAGCATCATCCGCAGACGATCGTCCGGGTAGCCGGTGTCACCAGCCTCGACAATGCCGTGCAGCGCCAGCGTCAGGAACACCGAGCGCGGCAGAGCCACCGCCACGCTGTCGCCCGGCTTCACGCCGCGCTCGCGCAGCAGGTTTGCCAGCGCGACCACCTGCTCGCGCATCTCACGATAGCTGAGCTCAATATGCGCGTCCGCCAGCGCGGGGGCGTCCGGCGTTTTGCTCGCCTGCTCCGCCACCAGATCCGCCAGCGTGGTGGCCGGCAGCGCCAGCCCGGTATAGTTGATGCGCGCAAGCATCTGGTATTCCTGCTCTGAAACGGTTTCCACCTCGCCGCAGCGCAGGTCCGGGTTGGCCGCAAACTGCATCAGCATCGCGTTCAGGCGCGCAACGTGACGCGTCAGCGTCGCCTCGTCGTAGCGCTGCTTATTGGCGAGGATCTCCATGCTCAGCCCGCCCTGCTCGTCCGGGAACAGCGCCAGCTCCAGATCGTTCACCGGGCCGGTAGCCAGCGTGTGGGTGATGGCCTCCACGCCGTCGATATCCAGCTGGTAGTCGAACACTTTAACATTCAGCACCGGGCCGAACAGCGCTTCATCGCCCGCCGCTTTTCCGCTGTCGCGCACGATCTGCTCGGCGTCGTAGCGCTGGTGGCGGCGCATTTTTTTCAGCTGGTTCGCCAGGCGCAGTGCCAGCGAGGGCAGGCTCTCCTGGGGATCGATATCGACCGCCAGCGGCAGGACGTTAAGCACCGGCCCGGTTGCGGTGAGCGCCGCGGATCCCATCCGGCGCATAAAGATAAACCCGGCGGCGTAGTCCAGCCGTCCGGTCAGGCGCCCCAGCCACAGCGCCACCAGCGCAAGGGCCAGATCGGTACGCTGCGCCTGTCCTGCCGCCTGCGCAAGCTGGCTGAAGGCGCGACCGTCGGCAGCGATTTTCAGGCGCAGGATATCGGTAGTAGCGGCGCGTCCCGGCAGCGGTGCGGAAGAGAGCGAGACCGGAGAAGGAAGCTGCCTGCGCTGCTCGGCCCAGAAAGCGCCGTCGCGCTGATACGCCTCGCTGCCGCGATAGCGCTGATACTCCTCCACCACTTCAGCAAATGGCGTAAACGGGGAGTCAGGAGTTGGTTCATCCTTTTTCCACGCGGCGTAAATCGCGGCGATCTGGCGGGTAATGGCCGGGAAGCTGAAGCCATCCACCACCAGATGATGATAGCGCTGATACCAGTACCAGTGGCTTTCCCCCACCTGAATCAGTTGGTGAAACGCCAGCGGCTGACCGCTGTCGACGCGCAGGTTCTGGTTAAGGTCGGCCTCCATCAGCGCCACGGCGGCGGCGTGGTCGGCAACGCGAACGATGGACGGCTCCGGCAGAATGAGGGTGTCATCCACCCACTGCCACACCTCGCCGTTATCCTCGGCAAAACGCATTCGCAGGGTATCGGCCTGCATCATGCCCTCAGCGATGGCTTTTGCCAGCAATGGCGCGTCGATATCGCCTTTCAGCTCGGTGTAGTGCGCCACGCTCCAGGCGTTTGGCAGGGAGGACAGCTGTTCCGCCATCCAGATACCCGGCTGGGCGGCGACGAGAGGAAGACGTTTCATGCGCTCCCATCCGCAAAATGGGACGGTTCAAGCGTGCGCCAGTTCCCGGCGAGCCACTGCTGGCACGCCTCCTGAGACTGCGCTTCGCACACCACGCGCCACCCCGCCGGCAGTTCGCACTGCTGCGGCCACAGGCTGTACTGCCCCTGGTCGTTTTGCAAAATGGCGAACTGTCCCTGCGGATTATCGAAAGGATTGCTGAATTCCATACAGACTCCGTTATTGAATGAGCGGCTGCCAGAGGGTCATCAGCCCCTGCGTCAGCCCACCGCGCCAGCAAAGCGCGTCGTGTCCGCCGTCAACCTGACGCCAGATAACTTGCTGCTGCGCGTGTAGTTCGGCATAAATCGCCTGATTGGCATTGAAAATCAGCGGCTCGTTGCGTCCGGCCTCAAGGATGATGCGCATCCCGCGTGCGGTTTTTTCACCCGCTTTAAGCTGTTCGATGAGCAGCCCGTCCTGCTGCCCGCCGCGGTGCGGCCACCAGTAGGATCCGGACTGGCTGAGGATGCAGCCAAAGCGCTGCGGCCAGTTGAGGCCAGCATAAAGCGAAGAGAGGCCGCCAAAGCTCTGGCCCGCCACCACGGTACGGTCGGCGCGGTCGCTAAATGGCGCAATATTATTTACTTGAGGGAGAAGTTCTTCCTGTACCGCCAGCCAGAAATCGGGATTACAGGGCAATTCGCGGCTGCGATGTTCAATGTCGATCGCGTCAATTAATACGTAGACCGCAGGGGGCAGTTGGCGCCCGGTGGTGAGCGACGCCAGCGCAGGCCAGACGGGCATGCTTTCGGCCCAGAACTGCCCGTCGAGCAGCACCGCCAGCGGACGTTCCGGGCCGTCATCCCCGGTGGTGAAAATCCAGACGCGACGGCGGTTTTTCAGGCGCGCGCTTTCCCATTCAATGCAGATCGGCGCCTTGAAGGGCGTTTTGGGCTGATTCCAGCCGGGCTGAACGGGCGCGTCCGGCATCTCCAGCGCCGAGACGGCATGACCGCGCCCGCCGCGCCAGCTCTGCGGATTCAGCGGATCGGAAACCGCGTGCGGCAGCAGCCTGCGCCAGCCTTCGCGCAGCGCCATGCGGTCCGGCAGTTCGCCTTCAAACACGGTATCGGCAAAATCGTTTTCATTTTCAGAAGGGATAAAACAGTAGCTCCCGCGCCACTCAGGGCTGAATTCGCCCTGCCACTGCCAGACGTTGGTATCCGGGATGCGCTCAAGGGACTGCGGACGGGCATTTTGATGGTGATCGGTCACGCCGGTAACGTAGAGCCAGACGCGTTTGACCGATGAGGTTTTCTGCGTGCCTGCCGGATCCCGCCACCAGAAGGTGACGCGACAGCTCTCCTCCAGACGTTCCCATTCAGGTCCGTTTTTCGACTGCCACCACGCTTCACTTCCGGTTGTTAACGTCGTCACCCTTATAACCCCATGTTTCACAGTCTTTTTTGTTTCAGAGCAAATTTTATTGATAATATTATTGATAACTATTTGCATTTGCAATAGCGTAATGCCCGCGCTGTGGGAAGCGCGCTCATTAAATAACCATAAAAGCGGGACGTACAATGAATAAGAAGATTCACTCTCTGGCCTTGCTGGTCAATTTAGGGATTTATGGTGTCGCGCTGCCCGCCGTGGCAGACGACAACACCGCCTCTGCGCAGCACGAAGACACTATGGTGATCACCGCCGCCGAGCAGAATTTACAGGCGCCGGGCGTGTCGACCATCACCGCCGACGAGATCCGCAAAAACCCGCCCGCGCGCGACGTGGCGGAAATCATCCGCACCATGCCGGGCGTTAACCTCACCGGGAACTCCACCAGCGGCCAGCGTGGAAACAACCGTCAGATTGACATTCGCGGCATGGGGCCGGAAAACACCCTGATCCTGATCGACGGCAAGCCGGTCACCAGCCGCAACTCTATTCGTCTGGGCTGGCGCGACGAGCGTGACACCCGCGGCGATACCGGCTGGGGGCCGCCGGAGATGATCGAGCGCATCGAAGTGATCCGCGGTCCGGCCGCCGCGCGCTACGGCAACGGCGCGGCAGGCGGCGTGGTAAACATCATCACCAAAAAATTCGACGACCAGTGGCACGGCTCCTGGAACACCTACCTGAACGCGCCAGAGCACAAGGACGAAGGTTCCACCAAACGCACCAACTTCAGCCTGAGCGGCCCGCTGGGCGGCGACTTCAGCTTCCGCATGTTCGGTAACCTGGACAAAACCCAGGCCGACGCGTGGGACATCAACCAGGGTCACCAGTCTGACCGAACCGGTGCCTACGCCGACACGCTGCCCGCGGGCCGCGAGGGCGTAGAAAACAAAGACATCAACGGCGTGGTGCGCTGGGACTTCGCGCCGATGCAGTCTCTGGAGTTCGAAGCGGGCTACAGCCGCCAGAACAACCTCTACGCCGGTGATACCCAGAATACCAACAACGACAACAGCTCCAGCGGTCTGGTAAAAAAGAACTACGGCAAAGAGACCAACCGTATCTATCGCCAGAACTTCGCGGTAACCTGGAACGGCGGCTGGGATAACGGCATTACCACCAGCAACTGGGCGCAGTACGAGCACACCCGCAACTCCCGTCTGGGCGAAGGGCTGGCGGGCGGTCTGGAAGGCCTGTTCAACAGTAATAAATTCACCGACACCGATCTGGCCGACGTGATGCTGCACAGTGAAATCAACCTGCCGATTGATTTCCTCGTTAACCAGAACCTGACGCTCGGCACCGAGTGGAACCAGCAGCGCATGAAGGACTCGACCTCCTTCACCCAAACCCAGCAGGGCGGCACCATTCCGGGCATGAGCAACGACCGCAGCCCGTACACCTCGGCGGAGATTTTCTCCCTGTTCGCCGAAAACAACATGGAGCTGACCGACAGCACCATGCTGACCCCTGCCCTGCGCTTCGACCACCACACTATCGTCGGCAACAACTGGAGCCCATCCCTGAACCTGTCGCAGGGTCTGGGGGATGACTTCACGCTGAAGATGGGGATCGCCCGCGCCTATAAGGCGCCGAGCCTGTACCAGACCAACCCGAACTACCTGCTCTACAGCAAAGGCCAGGGCTGCTACGCCAGCTCCGACGGCGTGGGCTGCTACATGATGGGTAACGACGACCTGAAGGCCGAAACCAGCATCAACAAAGAGATTGGCCTGGAGTGGAAACACGACGGCTGGCTGGCGGGCGTAACCTGGTTCCGCAACGACTACCGCGACAAGATTGAAGCGGGCTACGCGCCGATTGGCCAGACTTCTTCCGGTAAAGTGCAGACGGATATCTACCAGTGGGAAAACGTACCGAAAGCGGTGGTCGAAGGGCTGGAAGGCTCCCTGAACGTGCCGGTCAGCGACACGATCAACTGGACCAACAACATCACCTACATGCTGCAGAGCAAGAACAAGGAGACCGGCGACCGTCTGTCGATCATTCCAGAGTACACGCTTAACTCGACCCTGAGCTGGCAGGTTCATCAGGACGTGTCGCTCCAGTCGACCTTTACCTGGTACGGCAAGCAGCAGCCGAAGAAGTACAACTACAAAGGTCAGCCGGTGACCGGATCTGAGAAAGACGAAGTCAGCCCGTACAGCATCGTTGGCCTGAGCGCGACCTGGGACATGACCAAAAACGTCAGCCTGACCGGCGGCGTGGATAACGTCTTTGACAAGCGCCAGTGGCGCGCAGGTAATGCCCAGACCACCGGTAATGCCACCACCGGTGCGTATATGTACGGTGCGGGAGCGTATACGTATAATGAGCCGGGCCGTACCTGGTTCATGAGCGTGAATACGCGCTTCTAAGGTAAAAACAAAACGGCAACCCAGTTGCCGTTTTTAGTGTTTGCCCCCTCTCCCCATGGGAGAGGGCCGGGGTGAGGGCATCAGGCCGCACAATTCTAAAGGGAAAAACATGCACACAACCCACACCACGTTCATTCTCGCCGGCCACCCCGTTCACCACGTCACCTTCGACCCAAACACCTTCACCGACGCCGATCTCCTCTGGCTCCCCCACCACGCAGAGCTTTCAAACGCCGGGCGCAAACGCAAAGCCGAGCATCTGGCAGGCCGCATCGCCGCCGCACATGCGCTCGGTGCGATAAATGAACGCGCGATCCCCGGCATCGGCCCCAGCGGCGAACCGCTCTGGCCGAAAGGGGTTTCGGGGAGCATTACCCACAGCGGCACGCAGGCGATGGCGGTTATCGTCCCTCATCCTGATGCGCTCGTAGGTATTGATTGCGAAGCCATTCTTCCAGACCACGAAGCCCGCGAAATCCAGGACGGCATGATTGATGCGCAGGAGGCGATATGCCTGACTCACTCGGGCTACCCTTTTGCGCTGGCGCTGACGCTCGCTTTTAGCGCCAAAGAGAGTTTGTTTAAAGCCCTCTTCCCGAAGGTAAAAATTTACATGGGGTTTGAGTGGGCGAGAGTCACTGAGTTATCGGAAAAAACAATCACGCTGGCGCTTTCGCACCCTGCTGGAGACTATCCTGAAGGTAAACGCTTCACCCTCGTCTGGCAGCATAATGATGGGAACGTGTGGACGCTGCTAAAAGCCTGATGGCGCTGCGCTTATCAGGCCTACGGTAAACCGATTTTGTAGGCCGGGTAAGGCGTCGCCGCCACCCGGCTTGAGGGCGACGGCGATGCGTTTATAGGCTATTCAGCTCAAATCTCAAACATCCGGGAACATCACGCTATTACCCGGCGCTTCCCTGTGCAGATGGATAAAGTTCAGGTGCCGTTCATACTGGTCCAGAATGTCCGTAATCACCTGCTCCTTGCTGTAGTCCATTAAATCATTCCCCTGGCTCCCTTCCAGCAGGAAGGTCTCAAGCCGGTAGTAGGTCGATTTCCCGCTGCGCGCCCGGTAGGTAAACCCGGGTACTGAATACTGCTGCGGCCAGATCTGATAAACAAAGTTCTGCTCGTCGCCCATGTGCACCAGCAGATCCAGGTGCCCCAGGGTCTCTCCCTCCTCCGGCGGCAGGTTTTTCAGCTCCACGTAGGCCCCACGCAGCTTCAGCTCCTGCGCGACCTCTTCCATCGCCGGGAAGCAGACCGTCTCCATCATCTGTTTGGTGTAGCGCGTGCCCGGGTAGTTCATCAGGCGCGAAAGGCGTTTCTTCCAGCTCAGCCTGTCCTGCGCGCCCATCGGACGCGGCGCGGTGTCGCGGCTGGCGCTGACGCGGCGGTAGTCTTCCACCTTGAGCGATTTATACAGCCCGGCCATCACGAAGAAGATGACGAAGCTGAACGGCAGTCCCATGATCACCGTGGTATTCTGCAACGCCGAAATGCCGTTGGTCATCAGCATGCCGAGCGTCAGCAGGCCGATGGCGATGGACCAGAAGATGCGCAGCCAGTTTGGCGCGTCGCTGTTGATATCTTTGAGCTTCGAGGTGAAGTTGCCCAGCACCAGCGCGCCGGAATCCGCCGAGGTGACGTAAAACAGCAGGCCGGTGATGGTCGCCACGGAGGCGCTAAAGGTAAACGCCGGGTACTGCGCCAGCAGGCTGTAGAAGCCGCGCTCCGGGTGCGCCATCGCTTCCTGCGCGAAGGTTGCATTGCCGTGGATGATCTCATGCAGCGCGCTGTTGCCGAAAATCGACAGCCACAGCAGGGTAAAGGTGAACGGGATAATCAGCGTGCCCATCACGAACTGGCGGATGGTGCGGCCACGCGAAATACGCGCCAGGAACAGGCCGACAAATGGCGACCACGCCACCCACCACGCCCAGAAGAACAGCGTCCAGTTGTTCATCCACTCCACCGGACGGTCGAAGGCGAAGCTGTTCAGCGTCATGCCCATAAAGCGGTTTACGTAGTCGCCCACGTTGAGCACTAAGGCATTGAGCAGGAACGAGGTATCGCCCATAAACAGCACGAACAGGATCAGGCCCAGCGCCAGCGCCACGTTCAGCTCGGAGAGCACGCGGATGCCTTTATCGACGCCCGACGTCACCGAGATGGTGGCGATAATGACGGAGAGCGCAATCAGCGCCGCTTTGGCCGCCATCGAATCCGGGATATCAAACAGCACGCTCAGCCCGTAGTTGAGCTGCACCACGCCAATCCCGAGGGTCGTCGCGATACCAAAGATGGTGCCGATCACCGCCGCAATATCGACGCTGTGGCCAATCGGGCCGTTAATCTTTTTACCGAAGATCGGGTACAGCGCGGAGCGGATGGTGAGAGGTAAATTATAACGATAGCTAAAGTATCCGAGCGCCATGCCCATCAGGGCGTACATCGACCAGCCCGTCAGGCCGTAGTGGAACAGCGTCCAGACCATCGCCTGGCGCGCGGCCTCCATCGTCTGCCCTGCCCCTTCCGGCGGCTGCATATACTGCGTAACCGGTTCCGCCACGGAGAAGAACATCAGGTCGATGCCGATGCCCGCGGCAAACAGCATCGCGGCCCAGCTCAGCAGGCTGAACTCGGGCTTGGACTGCTCAGGCCCGAGCTTCACCGAGCCGAAGCGCGAGCAGGCAATGCAGACCACGAAGACGATATAGAGCGTCGCGGCCAGCAGATAGTACCAGCCGAAGGTCTTCGACACCCAGTTCAGGGTGCGCCCAATCCACTCGGCAGAAAAATCACGAAAGAAGATCGTCGTCAGGGAAAACAACAAAATCAGCCCGGCGGAAGTATAAAAAACGACCGGGTTGATTTTGTCTTTTTCTCTGTCCTGTGAAAGGTCTGTCATCCAGTATCCCCACTGTTTTTGTAACTATTAAAATCCAAATCCGCAACAATTAAGACACATTTTATATTGAACGTCCAATCAAAAACCGCTTTAATGTATTACCAACGCTGATGAATGGAGTGGCAAAAATGCCCAAAGTGGGGATGCAGCCGATCCGGCGCAGGCAGCTTATCGACGCCACGCTGGAAGCAATAAATGAAGTGGGAATGCATGACGCGACGATCGCGCAGATCGCCCGTCGGGCGGGCGTTTCCACGGGGATCATCAGTCACTACTTCAAAGACAAAAACGGTCTGCTGGAAGCGACCATGCGCGACATCACCGGCCAGCTGCGCGACGCGGTTTTGAGCCGCTTACGCGCCCTGCCGGACGGTAGCGCGGAGCAGCGCCTGCAGGCAATTGTCGGCGGCAATTTTGATGAAACCCAGACCAGCGGCGCGGCAATGAAGGCCTGGCTGGCCTTCTGGGCGAGCAGCATGCACCAGCCGATGCTCTACCGCCTGCAGCAGGTGAGCAGCCGTCGTTTGTTGTCAAACCTGGTGTACGAGTTCCGCCGTGAGCTGCCGCGCGAACAGGCCGAAGAGGCGGGCTACGGCCTGGGGGCGCCGATCGACGTCTCTCCCGG
>OBYC01000896.1_pt1 | contig 14945 bp, 10 predicted proteins | sample 1550651 | NCBI WGS metagenome assembly OBYC01 (sample SAMEA2580181, study PRJEB22360) | human gut metagenome | biome: human gut; feature: human-associated habitat; material: faeces | place: Denmark | collected 2008/2010
CACATGACCCGGAATTTATTCTACGCTGCTGCAATTATGTCCTTCACTTAGAAAATGGGCAAATTCAGGAAAGTTATTCCATAGAGGACAGCAATGGCCAAAAACGCCTGCTAAAGTTTTTCCTGAGTGATATGAAGAAGGAGGTGTCCACAGAATGAAGGAGGAAAAGAAGGAGGCACCCATAGGTGTCTTATGGGGATGGGGCAAACCTTATCATGGAAAATTCATCGGCAGTGTTATCCTTGCGGTATTAGGCGTGGCCTGCCAGATGGTGCCCTATTTCTGGGTGGCGCATATTGTCACAATGATGTTGTCTGGGGAACAGAATTTTTCCCGCTATGTGACCGCTGGTATTATTGCATTGTGCGGCTACTTTGGGAAGGTGCTGTTTTCCTGTCTTTCTACAACGATTTCCCACACAGCGACCTATTACACGCTGCGTGATCTGCGGGAGAATATCACCGCAAAGCTGGCTCGCGTCCCGATGGGGACGATTTTAGATACTCCGTCCGGCCAGTATAAAACGACGATTGTTGACCGGGTTGAAGGCATGGAATCGACCTTCGCACACCTGATCCCGGAAATGACCGCAAATGTGCTGGTGCCGCTTGTAATCGCCGTGTACCTGTTCCTTTTGGACTGGCGCATGGCGCTCCTGTCCCTTGTTACGCTGGTGGTGGGCCTTGCTGTCATGTCCGCCGGTATGAAGAATTATCCCGTCAAATGGGAGGGCGCGGTTAAAGCGGGAAAGCAGATGGCAAACGCCATTGTAGAATACATCGGCGGGATTGAGGTGGTAAAAGCGTTCAGCCAGTCCGCCGGTTCCTACAAAAAATATTCTGACGCGGTGAATTATAACGCCAACTATTATGTGGACTGGATGCGTGAAAACCAGAAAACCATGAGCGCCTACAACGCCATCCTGCCCTCAGTGCTGATCTGCGTGCTGCCCTGCGGTTTTGCATTCTGGCTCTCCGGCAGTCTGGAGCTTTCCACCTTCCTGTCCATTGTGATTTTCTCGCTGGGGCTGATCGGGCCGATTATTGCGGCCTTTACCTTTACGGACGATTTGGCCGTACTGGGGACAAATGTGGAAGAAATCAGCCAGCTTCTGAACGCCGGGAATATGGCCTCTTTGCTGCAAATGCTGGCGGCCTCGATGGATACGGCAAACTCCATTGATGACACGCCGGTGATGGACGAGAAAGGCGCTGACATTACGCCGAAGTCCAGCGAGATCGTGTTTGACAAGGTGGATTTTTCCTACGCAGACCGCAAGATATTAGATCAGGTCAGCTTTACCATTCCCGAAAAAACGACTACGGCCATTGTCGGCCCTTCCGGGGCAGGAAAGACAACGATGTGCAACCTGATTGCCCGTTTTTGGGATGTGAATGCCGGGAAGATTACCATAGGCGGTACGGATGTACGAGATTTCAAGCTGGACAGCCTGATGAAGAATATCTCGATGGTGTTCCAGAGCGTGTACCTATTTGCAGATACGATTGAGAACAATATCAAGTTTGGCTGCCCGGATGCTACCCATGAACAAGTGGTTGAAGCGGCGAAAAAGGCTTGCTGCCATAACTTTATTTCTGCCCTGCCGGATGGCTATGACACCGTGATTGGCGAGGGAGGCGGTACTTTGTCCGGCGGCGAGAAACAGCGGATTGCCATCGCCCGCGCCATGCTGAAGGACGCACCTATCATCATTTTGGACGAGGCAACAAGCAGCGTTGACCCGGAGAATAAGGATGAATTGCAGCGGGCTATCGAGGCATTGACCCATGACAAGACCATCATCATGATTGCCCACCGTCTGAAAACCGTCCGCAACGCCGATCAGATCCTTGTACTGGACAACGCTCATATCGTCCAGCGCGGCACTCATGCAGAGCTGATCCGGCAGAAGGGCCTGTATGCCGATTTTGTATCGGCCAGACAGGAGGCCATCGGCTGGAAGCTGGCTCAGTAAAAGAGGACTTATGAACCTTTATGCATCTGGAGAAGATTATTTAGAAGCAATTTTGGTTCTCTATAAAAAATTTGGAAGCGTCCGCTCGGTAGACATCGCTCGACATATGGAAGTATCAAAGCCCAGCGTATGTCATGCGGTTAATATTTTAAAAGAAGGGTTTTTAACTATAGATGAGAATCACTTTTTGTACTTGACGAGTCAAGGGAAAGTGGTAGCTGAAAAAATTTATGAGCGACACCGCTTTTTTACGGAAGAACTAATAGAAGCTGGCGTGGATCCACGACAGGCAGAAACAGATGCCTGTAAAATGGAACACGTAATTAGCGATCAGAGTTTCCCAAAATTGAAAGAACAGAAAGAAAAAAATAGATTATTACTGAATTTGTTTACGGCCTATGTCGTAAAGTCCGTAGAAGGGAAAAGGACGACTGAAATTCAAAACGCAATATCCAGACTGGTAAAAGGCAAGACGGTTCTTATTATCGTTACGAATGTTTATACAAAAAGAAAGAACACGAATGCATGAACAGAAGGAAACGGAGAAGCCGCATTCTGAATATGTGCAAAGGAAAGCTTTGTGCCAGCTGATTTGTAAAAAACTTGAGGATATAGGAACAATCACTGTAAAATAGTATCAGGAAGTATTAAAAAATATCCTTTATTAAGTGAGCTGTATACATTAACCAAAGATTTTTGTAACGTTATATTCTCAAAAAATGCTGCAAAATTAGACGAATGGATCAATACAGCACAAAAATATGATATTCCTGAATTTCAAACATTTATAAACGGTGTAAAAAAGGACTTAACTGCTGTAAAAAACGGAATCATATATTCGTATAATAACGGCTTGCAGAAGGTAGTGTAAATAAAATCAAAGTTATAAAACGAATAATGTATGGCAGAAACAGTTTTGAATTATTGAAAGCGGAAGTGTTATGCAGAAGTGTTGGTATTCATTGGAATAATAATGGGGTATTTTAATCATCCATTATGGGAGCTTATATTTTCTATATTAGGAAATTCCGGGAGAAGTCCTGGAGCGCATTGGAGAACATCTTACCTTGACAAAGCGGACATACCGTGCCCTCGGACTTGCCTTGGCGAGGATGATGCCTTTACAGGAGACCTGTATGTTCAATGGAACTCAAAAGAATCTGTTTTGGAAAAAGATGAAACAGAATTGGATGCCATGAACATCAATGATCTGGAAAGATTATGGCTGTTTCTTTGTCCGGAATTTGAGTGCAAAGGAAACAGTGTATGCTATGTGGAACGGGTAGGTTAAAAAACACCCGATGCAATTCGGGGAAAAAGTGTCTTGTAAAGGTCATTCATTGATGCTAAGATAAAATAAACAAAAGCTTTTTCGAAAATTTCTTCATAACATAAAAAGAATAAAGTGGGAGGTGACAGCGAACGTGGCAGATGAAAAAATTGTGCCAGAGAACGGATTGGAAGTACGTTACGAAAGATATAAAGGTATTATTAAGAATTTTACACTCATGAGTGACATATTTATGAGAAATGTTTTCAAACAGAGAGAATGCCTGGAATATGTTCTGTAGGTCATTATGGAAAAACAGGATCTGCGAGTAATTGATCAGATCATCCAGAAGGATTATAAGAATCTGCAGGGACGATCCGCAATCATGGACTGTGTTGCCAGAGATTCCGAAGGCAAACAGTTTGATGTGGAGATCCAGCAGGATAATGAAGGTGCATCACCTAAGAGGGCACGTTACCATAGTGGTTTGATGGACATGAACACTTTGAATCCGGGTCAGGATTTTGATGAATTACCGGAAAGCTATGTGATCTTTATTACCAGGGATGACATCCTTGGGTATGGCTTTCCTATTTACCATATTGACAGGCATATCAAAGAAGCCGATGATAGCTTTCAGGACGAAGCACATATTATATATGTGAATTCCAGAAAACAGGAAGACACAGAACTTGGGAGACTTATGCATGATCTGCATTGTAAGAATGCTGATGAAATGCACAGTCCGGTTCTTGCAAAACGGGTACATGAATTAAAAGACACGCAGAAAGGGGTTGAGCTTATGTGCCATGAAATGGAGAAAATCTACAGCGAGGGAATGGAAAGTGGGGAATTAAAGGCCAAAAAAGAAACAGCTCTTTCTCTTGCAGAAATGGGTCTGTCTGTTGAAAAAATTGCAAAAGCTGTAAATCATAATGTGAATGAAGTCCAAAAATGGATTGATGAAAATCTATGTGCAATAAAATAAGGAACGCATTTATAAATGGGCAGGTCTGTTGGGCTTGCCCTGATTTATATAATATCGTGCTTAAGAGTAAATATCCAGTTATAATAGAGCAGTTATTCTGTATCAGAGTTGTAGAGACATCAGCCTTAAATATATTGTATTAGAAAAGGATAACATTATGCCATATATTAAAAACGTTGAACATGAAAAAGTTGTCAGAAGATGTCAGAAGGGGCAATTAAGCAGAATTTGTTGAGGAATAAAAGGAAATTGAAAAAGATATTAGAAAGAAAAGAAAAGAAAAAAGATGCTGGATAATCCTGAATTTGATTATCATGGAATCCTTTATCCATCGCTTAAAAAATGATGCGAAAAACTAAAGATAAGTAAAAATAGTGTAGTAAGCAAAAGTCATCGGAGCGGATGCAGCTTACAGGAAGCCTGAGAAAACAATGCGAACACTTATGAACAATAATACCTTCATGGTACGAATTGGGCGAAGAACCCTGATTGATAAGAAAAATTTCAGAAATGGATAGATCGGCAGTCTTGAAAGGTTTTTGGGGTTGTGTTAAAATTAAGTCCAGTGCCATGCATGATCATCTATTGTTATTAGAAAAAGGATGGTAATGTTATGGAAAAAAATCTAAAAGGAAAAGAAAGCTGATCTTGCTGATGAAATGAGATTTTAGGAAGAGGTTTAAATATTTGGAAAAAACAAGAAACACTGAAGAAGAAAAAAAAATGGGTCAAAAGTGGGTCAAAGAGGAACATAAAGCATCTACAAGCCGCGTAAATACAGGGTTTCCAGTTAACACAGGGAAATTATCACCGATGATGCAGGAATACTGCAAGACAAAGGAACAATATAAAGACTGCATTCTATTTTACCGTCTTGGAGATTTCTACGAGATGTTTTTTGATGATGCGTTGCTTGTCACCAAAGAGCTGGAGATCACCCTTACAGGAAAGGACTGTGGATTAGAGGAGAGGGCACCCATGTGTGGTGTCCCTTATCATGCTGCGGAAACTTACATCAACCGTCTGATCGAGCGGGGACATAAGGTAGCGATCTGTGAGCAGGTAGAGGATCCCAAAAAGGCCAAAGGACTGGTAAAACGTGAGGTTGTAAGGATCGTAACTCCCGGAACCACACTGGATGCGGCCTCTCTGGATGAGACGAAGAATAATTACCTGATGTCTATTGTGTCCATGGAAGAACATTTCGGATGTGCTATCGCAGATATCACTACAGGTGACTGTTTCCTTACTGAGGTGGATAAACCTCAGAAACTCCTGGATGAGATCAATAAATTTGTACCTGCGGAGATCATCTGTAATGATTCTTTTTATATGTCCAATATAGATACGGATGATTTGCAGAACCGTCTGGGAATCTGTGTTTTTTCCCTGGATTCCTGGTATTTCGATGACGAATTATGCCGCCGTACATTAAAGGAACATTTCCATGTGGGTTCTCTGGAAGGACTGGGTATCGGAGATTATGATTGCGGGATCATTGCAGCAGGAGCTCTTTTCCTTTATCTGAAGGAAACCCAGAAAACAGCATTGTCCCATATGGCAACGATCCGTCCTTATGCAGCAGAAAAATATATGCTTATCGACAGTTCCAGCCGCAGAAATCTGGAACTTGTGGAAACCCTGAGAGAGAAACAGAAAAGAGGTTCTCTTCTCTGGGTACTGGATAAGACAAAAACAGCAATGGGAGCCAGAACTCTCCGCAGTTATGTGGAACAGCCACTGATCGACAGAGATGAAATCGAACAACGTCTGGAAGCACTGGAAGAGTTAAATAAAAACGGAATGCTCCGGGATGAGATCAGGGAATATCTGGGACCTGTTTATGACCTGGAACGACTGATCAGCCGTATCAGCTATAAATCTGCGAATCCAAGAGATCTGATCGCATTTGCTTCTTCGCTGGAAATGCTTCCTTATATAAAACAGGTTTTAAAAGAATTTAAAACACCTCTGCTTCAGAAAATCTATGAGGATATGGATTCACTGGAGGATGTGACAGATCTGATCAAGCGTGCCATCGTGGAAGATCCGCCTCTTGCACAGAAGGATGGAGGCATTATTAAAGAGGGCTATAATGAAGATGTAGATAAATTCCGCCGTTCCAGGACAGATGGTAAGAAATGGCTTTCAGAACTGGAGGCCAAAGAGCGGGAGCGTACAGGCATCAAAACAATGAAGATCAAATATAATCGCGTATTTGGTTATTCACTGGAGATCACCAATACTTTTAAAGATCTGGTGCCGGATAATTATATCCGTAAACAGACGCTTACCAATGCAGAGCGATACATTACCCAGGAGTTAAAAGAACTGGAAGACCTGATCCTTGGGGCAGAGGATAAGCTGTATGCTCTGGAATATGAACTGTTCTGTGATGTGAGAGATACAGTCGGGAAAGAAGTTATGCGGATCCAGAAGACTGCCAAGGCAGTGGCTGCACTGGATGTGTTTGCTTCTCTTGCCCTGGTTGCGGAAAGAAATCATTTTGTACGTCCGAAGACAAATACAACAGGTGTGATAGATATTAAAAACGGCCGTCATCCTGTTGTGGAACAGATGATAGAGAACGATATGTTTATTGCGAATGATACATATCTGGATAACCATAAGAAAAGGGTATCCATTATCACAGGTCCGAACATGGCAGGTAAGTCTACCTACATGAGACAGACTGCCCTGATCGTACTGATGGCACAGATCGGAAGTTTTGTCCCTGCTGAAAAAGCAAACATCGGAATTGTTGACAGGATTTTTACCCGTGTAGGTGCGTCGGATGATCTGGCAAGTGGTCAGAGTACCTTTATGGTAGAGATGACAGAGGTTGCAAATATTCTGAGGAATGCAACTGCAAGGAGCCTTCTGATCCTGGATGAGATTGGACGTGGCACCAGTACCTTTGACGGACTTGCCATTGCCTGGGCTGTGATCGAGCATATCAGCAATACGAAGCTTTGTGGCGCAAAGACATTATTTGCCACCCATTATCATGAGCTTACTGAACTGGAGGGTAAAATTCCGGGAGTTAATAACTACTGTATTGCTGTCAAGGAAAAAGGGGACGATATTGTATTTCTGCGTAAGATCGTTCAGGGCGGCGCAGACAAAAGTTATGGTATCCAGGTTGCCAAGCTTGCCGGTGTTCCGGATTCTGTGATTCAGAGAGCAAAGGAACTGGTGGAGGAACTGAGTGATGCGGATATTACGGCAGCAGTAAAAGACCTGACATCTGCGAAAAAGAAAAAGCCTGTATACGACCAGATGGATATGGCACAGATGTCTCTGTTCGATACAGTTAAGGATAACGATATCATTGATGAGATAAAAGGTCTTGATATGGGGAATATGACTCCTATCGAGGCAATGAATACACTTTATAACCTGCAGAACAAGATTAAGAACAGATGGTGATAAAAGTTGAGAAAAATTGCAGTATTAGACCAGCAGACCATAGATAAGATTGCTGCCGGTGAGGTAGTGGAACGTCCGTCCTCCATTGTGAAGGAGCTTGTGGAAAATGCAATTGATGCAGGAGCAACTGCTGTAACAGTGGAGATCACAGACGGCGGCAAAAAGATGATACGTATCACAGATAATGGCGGGGGTATGGAAAGAGATCAGGTACCCCTGGCATTTTTGCGTCATGCCACCAGTAAGATTGAGAAGGTTGAGGATCTGGAACACATTGCGTCTCTTGGATTCCGCGGTGAGGCTTTGTCCAGTATTGCTGCTGTTGCACAGGTGGAACTGATCACAAAAACCCCATCTGCATTAAGCGGCGTCCGTTATGTGATCAACGGTGGTGTACAGGAGTCTTTAGAGGATATGGGAGCACCGGAAGGAACTACTTTCCTGGTGAGAAATCTTTTTTACAATACACCTGCCAGAAGCAAGTTCCTGAAATCAGATACTACGGAGGGAAATTATGTCAGCACTTTGATGGAGCAGCTGGCATTGTCCCATCCTGAGATTTCTTTTAAATACATCCAGAATAAACAGGTGAAGCTTCATACTTCCGGAAATTATAATGTGAAAGATGTGATCTATAATATATATGGAAGAGATATCACCAAAGCACTTCTTGAGGTATCCTACGAGAATGATTTCATGAAGATTGAGGGTTTTGTGGGAAAACCGGAGATTTCCAGAGGTAACCGTACCTTTGAGAATTATTATATTAACGGACGTTTTGTAAAGAACCAGATCATTGCAAAGGGGATAGAGGACGCCTATAAGGGTTTTCTCATGCAGCATAAGTTTCCTTTTGTTTCTCTTCATATTCAGATGGAGGGAAATGATCTGGATGTAAATGTGCATCCAAGCAAGATGGAAGTGCGGTTTGCAAGAGGAACAGAAGTTTATGATGCAGTTTACGAGACAGTCCACAAGGCTCTTACCACAAGAGAAATGATCCAGACAGTGCCTTTTGGAAAAGAAGAACCGATAAAAAAACAGCAGCCTGTGGTAAAACCGGGAGATGTACCGGAGCCATTTGAAACCAGACGTCGGGCTGAAATTCCGGAGTATCGTCCACAGACTGTAAATACAGCTTCCAGGGTTTCTGAGCATACCGCACTACCACGAGGAACTGTTACAATGGCAGAACAGGCAGTGCGTGAACAGCAGATCTATCAGACCAGGGATCCTCTTACCAAGGCAGAGGAACAGCTTTTTGAGGGAACACTAAGCGAGAAAAAGAATGAAGAACAACCGGTATTTTCAGAGACAAAGCAGGAAATTGCAGAACAGAGAACTGCAGAATATCTGAAGACTGCTGTGGATTCAGAAGGAAACAGAAAACAGATAGAACAAAACAAAAATGTAATATCAGAAGAAATCAGACCACAGCAGCTGGAATTATTTGAGGAAAAACTTCTTGCTCCTGAATCCCGAAGCCGTCATCAGCTGATCGGACAGATTTTTGATACTTACTGGCTTGTTCAGTTTGAGGATAAATTTTTTATTATCGACCAGCATGCGGCACATGAAAAGGTTTATTATGAACGTTTCGTAAAAAGGTTTCGTGAGCAGACAGTAGAATCCCAGTACCTCAGCCCGCCGCTGATCGTATCCCTGAATCTTCAGGAAGAAGCTCTTCTTAAGGCTAACCGTAAATATTTCGAGGATTTTGGATTTGAGATTGAACCATTTGGCGGTAAGGAATACTGTATCAATGCAGTCCCGGCCAATCTGTACGGTCTTACGGAGGAAGAACTTTTTCTGGAAATGCTTGACAATCTTGCTTCTGAGAAGGATAAGGATCCACTTGGAATCTTTGCTTCCAGACTGGCCACCATGGCATGTAAGGCTGCGGTAAAGGGAAATCATCAGATGTCCGACCGGGAGGCAAATGCATTGATCGATGAACTGCTCACACTGGAGAATCCCTATCACTGTCCTCATGGAAGACCGACGATTATTTCCATGACAAAAACAGAACTGGAAAAGAAATTTAAACGTATTGTGTAGTTTATATATAAGGAGCTATTATGAAAAAGCCACTGATCGTTCTTACAGGACCAACGGCAGCAGGAAAAACCCACCTTTCCATAGCACTTGCGAAAGCAATAAACGGGGAGATCATTTCTGCTGATTCCATGCAGGTCTACAAATATATGGATATTGGATCAGCTAAGATCCGGCCGGAGGAGATGCAGGGAGTAAAGCATTATCTGGTAGATGAACTGCTGCCTCAGGAAGAATTTCATATCGTGAAATTCCAGCAGATGGCAAAAGCTGCCATGAAAGAAATTTATGCCAAGGGGAAAATTCCTGTTCTGGTAGGAGGAACCGGATTTTATATACAGGCTATTACAAAGGATATTGATTTTACTCAGGCAGAGCAGGAAGACGGATACCGTCAGGAGCTGGAACAGCTTGCTGCAGAGAAGGGAAATGAATATCTGCACCAGATGCTTTTGGATGTTGATCCTGTCAGTGCCGGGGAAATCCACGCCAATAATGTAAAACGTGTGATCAGGGCACTGGAGTTTTATCATCAGAACCAGTCGCCGATCTCCGCACATAATCAGGAGCAGAAGGAACACGAAACCCCTTATAATCTGGCATATTTTGTGCTGAATGTACCAAGGGAACTTCTTTATAAACGGATTGATGACCGTATTGATGAGATGTTAAAAGAGGGACTCCTTGAGGAAGTGCAGAAGTTAAAAGATATGGGATACCACAGGGGGATGGTTTCCATGCAGGGACTTGGATATAAAGAAATCCTTGCATATCTGGATGGCGAGTATCCGTTAGAGGAAGCGGTCAGGATCCTGAAAAGAGATACCAGACATTTTGCAAAACGCCAGCTGACCTGGTTTCGCAGGGAGAAGGATACCATCTGGATGAATAAGGATGAATTTGACTATAATGAAGACAGAATCCTTGATGAAATGCTGAAGGTATGCAGGGACAGAGGAATTTTATAACCGAATTTTTCTTAAAAATCACTGATACAGAATAAGTGAAATTCAGAGATAAAATAAAGATAATAATGCAAACAGAAATGAGGACGAAACAAATTATGAAAGAAATGTACGCACAGCTTGGGATTTCTTCAGAGGTTTATGACTTTGGTCATAAGATTGAGGAATCTTTAAAAGAAAGATTTGAAAAATTTGATAAAACGGCAGAATATAACCAGATGAAGGTGCTTCTTGCCATGCAGAAAAATAAGGTAAGTGCCGAATGCTTCGGAAGTTCTTCCGGTTATGGATATGACGATATTGGCCGGGAAACACTTGAAAAGGTTTATGCAGATACTTTCCATACGGAAGCCTGTCTGGTACGCCCGCAGATCACATGCGGAACTCACGCGCTTGCCATTGCCTTATTCGGTAATCTCCGTCCGGGTGATGAACTTCTGGCACCTGCCGGAAAGCCTTACGATACTCTGGAAGAGGTAATCGGCATCCGCCCGTCAAAAGGTTCTCTCGCAGAATATGGAGTAAGTTACCGTCAGGTGGAACTGTTAGAAGACGGAACCTTTGATTATAACAGCATCCGTAAAGCAATCAATGAAAAGACACGTCTTGTGGAGATCCAGCGTTCCAAAGGATACCAGACACGTCCGTCTTTCTCTGTAAAGCAGATTGGAGAACTGATTTCTTTTGTAAAGAGTATTAAACCGGATGTGATCTGTATGGTGGATAACTGCTACGGTGAGTTTGTAGATACCATTGAGCCAAGTGATGTGGGAGCTGATATGATTGTTGGTTCTCTGATCAAAAATCCGGGCGGCGGACTTGCGCCTATCGGCGGTTATATTGCAGGTACTAAGGAGTGCGTGGAGAATGCTTCTTACAGAATGACCTGTCCCGGACTTGGCAGTGAGGTAGGCGCAACTCTGGGAGTCAACCGTTCTTTCTTCCAGGGATTTTTCCTTGCACCAATGGTTACCAAGGGTGCGTTAAAGGGAGCTATGTTTGCGGCAAATATTTATGAGAAACTTGGATTCCCGGTAATCCCGGATTCCACAGAGCCACGTCAGGACATCATTCAGGCAGTAAGCCTTGGCACACCGGAAGGTCTGATCGCGTTCTGTAAGGGTATTCAGGCAGCAGCTCCGGTTGACAGTTATGTGGATCCGGAGCCATGGGATATGCCCGGATATGACAGTCAGGTTATCATGGCAGCAGGTGCTTTTGTACAGGGCTCTTCCATCGAGCTTTCCGCAGATGGTCCGATGAAACCGCCATATGCAGTGTATTTCCAGGGCGGACTTACCTGGGAACATGCAAAGCTTGGCGTTTTGATGTCTCTTCAGAAAATGGTTGATAAGGGGCTTGTATCTTTATGAAAAAAAGGCAGGTAGTGATCACAGGAGCAGGAGCCAGTGGTTTGATGGCAGCGATCATGGCAGCCCGAAAAGGGGCAGCAGTCACTGTTCTGGAACAGAATGAGAAACCTGGAAAGAAGATCTGCGCTACAGGGAACGGCAGATGCAATTTTTCCAATCTTGCAAAACCGGATGATGCATACAGAGGTGAACATCCTGAGTTTGCAGAAGGTGCACTTGTACAGTTTTCTGTTGAAGACACTATTGATTTTTTCAGAGAGATAGGAATCTATCCTTTAAACAGGAACGGCTATCTTTATCCGAGAAGCAATCAGGCGCAGAGTGTTGTAGATGTACTGTGTATGGAGGCTGCCAGTCTGGGTGTGAAAATAAAGACAAACGAACAGGTTACAGAAATAAAAACCGGGACAAATGAAAAGAATTTCCAAATCCTGACAAAAGGATGGCACTATGATGCAGATGCACTGATACTTGCCAATGGATCCCGGGCATCTTCTGTTTCAGGTTCAGACGGCAGCGGATATATGCTGGCAGAGAGCTTTCATCACCGCATTGTCCCGGTTTATCCGGCACTTACTGCCCTGAAGTGTAAAGGTTCTTCTTTTAAGGCATGGGCAGGCGTACGTACAGAAGGAGAGATTTCTCTTTTTACAGATGGGAAATTCTGTAAATCTGAACATGGCGAGCTACAGCTTACAGAATACGGAATCTCCGGAATCCCAGTGTTTCAGCTCAGCACTTATGCAGTACGTGCAGTCAGAGAAGGACATAAAGCAGAGCTCCGCATTAATTTCATGCCGGAGCTGTCAGAAGAAGAATTAAAGAAACTTATGTATGCACGAAAGAAGGCATGTCCCTATAAAAAAGAAAAAGAACTCCTGGTGGGACTTTTCCCGGAAAAGCTTATCAAAATCCTTATATCACAAAAACAACTGGTTTCTGCCATAAGGGAATTTCCTCTTGAAGTGCAGGATGGTATGTCATTTTCACAGGCACAGGTCTGCTCCGGGGGAGTAGATACCTCACAGGTAAATTCTCAAACCATGGAGTCAAAGCTCTGTAAGGGTCTGTATTTTGCAGGGGAGCTTCTGGATATTGACGGTACATGCGGCGGATATAATCTGCAATGGGCATGGAGCAGCGGCGCAGTGGCCGGCAAAAATGCAGCAAAGGAGGAGAAAAATTGATTCGAATTTCACAGTTGAAACTTCCGATCACACATACAAAGGCACAGCTCGAAAAAAAGATTGCAAAAACATTAAAAAATCCCGGAAACAGTTTTACTTACGAAATAAGAAAGCAATCTCTGGACTGCAGACACAAAAATGACAAAATCTTTGTATATACTGTAGATGTAACGATCAGAGATGAACAGAAACTCGCCAAAAAAGTTAACAATAACAACATTATGTTAATCAAAGAGAAACCATATGAATTTCCCTCTCCGGGTGAGACACCTCTTTTACATTCTCCCGTTATTGTGGGAAGTGGTCCTGCAGGGCTTTTCTGCGGATGGTATCTTGCGAAGGCCGGATATTGTCCAATAATACTTGAACGCGGAGAAGAGGCTGAGAAACGTCAGAAAACAGTAGAGAATTTCTGGAAAAATGGTGTTCTTGACCCTGAGTCCAATGTACAGTTCGGAGAGGGCGGCGCCGGCACCTTTTCCGACGGAAAGCTGAACACGCTGGTAAAAGATCCTTACGGACGTAATCATGAGGTACTGAAGCGTTTCGTAGCTGCCGGCGCACCGGAAGAAATTATTTATCAGCAGAAGCCACATCTGGGAACGGATGTGCTGGTTGGTATTGTTGAAAAAATGCGTCATGAAATCGAAGAAATGGGAGGAAAATTCTGCTTCCGTTCCAAGGTGACAGATCTGATTTTTGAGAACAATACATTAAAAGAAATTGAGATCAACAATGATAAGAGAATCCCTGCACAGGTCTGTGTACTGGCACCAGGACACAGTGCAAGAGATACTTTTGAAATGTTACAGAAACGTGGTGTTTATATGGAGCCAAAGTCATTTGCAGTGGGGTTGCGTATTGAACATCCTCAGGAAATGATCAATATGGATCTTTATGGAGAGCCTGAGAATGAATTACTTGGTGCAGCCAGCTATAAAGTAACCCATAAGTGTGCAAATGGCAGAGGTGTTTATTCTTTTTGTATGTGTCCGGGCGGATATGTTGTAAATGCATCCTCTGAACCCGGTCGTCTCGCAGTGAACGGAATGAGCTATCAGGCACGTGATTCCAGAAATGCAAACAGTGCCATGATCGTCACAGTCACACCAGAAGATTTCCCGGATAAAGGAGTTCTTGGCGGCGTAGAATTCCAGCGTGATCTGGAGAAAAAAGCATGGGAGCTCGGAGAAGGAAAAATTCCTGTTCAGCTGTTTGGTGATTTTTGCAAAAATCAGGCAAGTGAAGCATTAGGAGAGGTTACTCCCTGTATGAAGGGAGAATATATACTGACAAATGTACGCTCTGTTCTGCCAAAAGCAGTAGGCGATTCTATTGAAGAAGGTGTCATAGCCTTCGGAAAACGAATTTCCGGATTTGACAGAGAGGATGCACTGCTCAGTGGCATTGAAAGCCGTACTTCTTCCCCTGTAAGGATCGTACGTGATCAGGAGCTCACAGCAAATATGGCGGGAATTTATCCATGTGGCGAAGGTGCAGGTTACGCAGGCGGAATCACAAGTGCTGCCATGGATGGAATCAAAGTTGCTGAGACTGTATGCCGAAAATATGCGGCTATAAAAAATAATTGATCTCTTAAGCGGGATATTACCGATAACCAGTAACCCAGTAACGTTACTGTTCACTCCGTTCACAGTAACGTAGCCAAAATTCATTCCAGATTGCCTGCGGCAATGGAATTT
>OBYC01000954.1_pt1 | contig 13810 bp, 9 predicted proteins | sample 1550651 | NCBI WGS metagenome assembly OBYC01 (sample SAMEA2580181, study PRJEB22360) | human gut metagenome | biome: human gut; feature: human-associated habitat; material: faeces | place: Denmark | collected 2008/2010
GTCAAAGCGGATATTCGCAATCCGCTTCGCTACTTGCTCATAACCGAATAGCTGCTTCGCAGCTTATCAGGAGTGGCTTGTACCACTCCTGATACAAGCAAGTCCCAACCCACTGCTTCTATTGCGTGAAGCAATAAGCAGTGGGTTGGGACTTGCTTGATTCGGTTAAAATACATCCAGGTCTTTTCCGTTCACGACATATCCGTCATATCCTGCATCCCGGATTTCATCCAGTATCGCAGTATCGCGCCATGCCATCTCGGCGGCAAGGTTTTTGTGGTTATCCTGTACATTCATATGGTAAATCCGGTGATACGTAACGAGCAGTTTCGGATTTGCCTTTTTTGCAACACCGGCAAGATCCGTGCTTAACGTATGCACTTCCCGGTGGTATTTCTGCCATTTTGGTTCGCGGCAGGAGATTCCGGCGGCGTATTCCACTTCGTGCAGCAGGATATCACAGCCTTTCGATTTTTCTGCCACGAGATCCAGCGGAGCGGTATCGCCGGTGATGACGATTGTGCGGTCCGGTGTGGTGAATTTATAGCCGTAGCATTCCAGTGTTCCGTGGCTGACCGGAAAAGCCTCCACCGTAACCAGGTCATCCCGGTAGACAATGCCGGATTCAATTTCTGTTACCTCAACGCGGTAGCCGGATTCGTTTGCTTTTTCGAAACCGTGAATTCGGAAATCAATGTCGGTTTCATAGGCCTGTAAGATATGATCGGTCATGTGCTGTAAGCCCTTTGGCCCGAAAACTTTCAATGGAACCGGGCGCTCCAGCACCCACGGAGTAAAAATCAGATCCGGGTATCCTGCGGTATGGTCTGTGTGAAGGTGCGTACAGAAGGCAACGGTCAGAAGATCCGGCCGCAGGGCATCCACGCCGTTAAAATAGGCGGCTGAGGCCTGGCGGACAACGCCAGGGCCAAAATCTACCAGATAAGCACGGTCACCGACCACGACAGCGGAGGAAGGTCCGTTGGCATTCGGACACGCATTTGGTGTGCCGGTTCCGAGAAGAACAAGTTTTGTCTGCATTCTTTCTCTTTTCCTTTTCATTTTTTGTTTCTGTTTCTGTTTATGATTTCCTGTTACGATTTCTGCTTTTGCCTTATTTCTCTTCTTTTGATTCATTGTTTTTGGTTTCCGGAAGATGCTTAATGGAAATTCCGGTAAATCCATAGAAAATACTGAAAACCGGGGTCAGGTAAAGCAGGAATAAGTATGGGAAAAATGCCGACCATGCAACACCAAGTGTGCCGGCCATGTATACGCCGTAGCCATGCCATGGAATCATAGGACCAGCCATAGTTCCGGAGTCTTCGAGGCAGCGGGAAAGAATTTCCGGTGCAACCTTGCGCTCTTGAAAGACAGGTGCCATCAGACGGCCGGTCAGAACGTGTGCCATCGGCTGGGAGCAGCTGATGAGGCTGGTCACGTAACCGACAATCATCGTTGCCAGGATCATACTTCCATCGCTGTTGATTCTCTTTACAATCGCCTGAAGAATGTGATCCAGTACACCAAGTTTTTCCAGCATGCCGCCCATGCCGACAGCAAAGCAGATAATGGCTACGTACTGGAGCATGCTTCCCATGCCGCCGCGGTTTAAGATGGATTGTAATACCGGTTCTTCGATTGCGGTTGTGTAACCGTTGTAAGCTGTGCGGATGATGCCCTGCAGAGTATCGTGCTGCACAAAATAGGAAACAAATCCGGCAGCGAAGCTGGAAAGACCAAGTGCAGAGATCGCATTTACTTTGCAGAGGAGCAATACAATAATCAGGATGGCAGGGATCATGGTAATCCATCCGAGCTGGAATTCACCGTTTAAAGCATCGATGTAAACGGTAATGCTTCCCTCGGTATAGCTTCCGCTGGTCTGCTGGAAACCGAGAATAGTAAAAAGAATTAAGGTTATCACATATGTTGGAAGGGTGGTCCAGAGCATCGAGCGGATATGATCACCAAGTTTGGCATCTGCAACGGCCGGAGCAAGGTTTGTGGTATCGGAAAGAGGACTTAATTTGTCACCGAACATGGCACCGCAGATGACAGCACCGGCTACCATGCCAGGATGGATACCCATGGCGTTTCCGATCGCCATCATGGCAACACCTGCGCTTCCGACGGAACCATAGGAAGTACCGGTTACAATACTCAAAATGGAGCAGAACAGCAACGTCAGAGGCAGCAGCCAGGACGGGTTAATCATTTTTAAGCCCCAGGAAATGATGGTGGCAATGGTGCCACTCTGCAGCCAGGTGCCGATCATGACACCGATGGCCATCAGAAGGCAGAGCGTCGGGACGACCATACGGATGGCATCGTATGCGCCGGCAACAATGTTGGCGTAAGAAATACCGAAAATCTTACAAAACAGATAGATAAAAATCCAGCTTGCAAACAGGCCGATCATAGGACCGCCGGTTTTCAGGCGGATACAGACTGCGACGGATACGATGATCAGCAGCAGCAAAAGCAGTGACTGTGGCAGATTGAGTTTTTTTTCTTTCGTTCCACTCATAAAAAAATCCCCCATTCATAGGTAAAATGATTTGTCCATTCAACGCGTTAAAGTAGAAAAGACATGTAATATATTATAATGGTGAAATGCAGAAAAAGCAAGGGAAATTCTCTTGATTTTTTGTTCTATGGTTGCTATAATAAGCGTGAGTGTGGGGCGGAGGATAAACTTCGGCCCTTTTGCAGCTAACTGTAAACGGAATCAACAAGATAAAGAGGTTAAATCAATGACAAGAATAGACATTATTTCAGGTTTCCTGGGCGCAGGAAAAACAACCCTGATCAAAAAACTCCTCGGAGACGCGCTGAAAGGACAGCAGGTTGTCCTGATCGAGAACGAATTCGGTGAAATCGGAATCGACGGAGGCTTCTTAAAAGATGCCGGTATCGAAATCCGTGAAATGAACTCCGGCTGCATCTGCTGCTCTCTTGTGGGAGACTTCGGCGCAGCATTAAAAGACGTTATCACCAAATATCACCCGGACCGCATCATCATCGAGCCGTCCGGCGTAGGTAAACTCTCCGACGTCATCAAGGCTGTAGACGGTGTAGAAAAAGAAGCAGGCGTAGCCCTGAATTCCGCAACAACCGTAGTCGACGTTATGAAATGCAAAATGTATCTCAGAAACTTCGGCGAATTTTTCGAGAATCAGGTAAAGAGCGCAGGAACCATCATCCTGAGCCGTACCGATAAAGCCGATACGGAAAAAGTAGAGGCAGCTGTAAAAATGCTCCGCGAACTGAATCCGGAAGTACACATTATTACCACACCGGTTGAAGTACTGGGCGGCAAGAAAGTACTCGATACGATGGAAGGTGCGATCATCAACCTTGAGCAGGTAGAAGAGGAAGAGCATCATCACCATCATCATGACCACGACGAGTGCTGCTGCGGCCATGACCACGATGAGGAGCATGAGCACCATCATCACGATCATGATGAGGATGAACATGAACATCATCACCACGACCATGACGGCGAGTGCTGCTGCGGCCACGATCACGACGAGGAGCATGAGCATCATCACCACGACCATGATGACGAGTGCTGCTGCGGCCATGATCACGACCATGAGCATCATCATCACCACGATGACGAGTGCGGCTGTGGTCATGAGCATCATCACCATCATCACGCAGACGAAGTTTTCACAAGCTGGGGTCAGGAGACTGTGAAGACCTTCACCAAAGAGCAGATCGAAGGCATCTTAAAGAAACTTTCCGAGGATACCGCTTATGGTATGGTTCTTCGGGCCAAAGGTATGGTAGCAGGCGCCGATGGACAGTGGATCTATTTCGATATGGTTCCGGAAGAGTACGAAGTACGTGACGGAGCACCGGAATTTACCGGAAGAATCTGTGTCATCGGTTCCAAATTAGCAGAAGATAAGCTGGCAGAGCTGTTCGGACTGTAAAAATACAAAGTAGCTGCGAAAATTACGGTCCGCAGGGTACCTGTGAACTGTAGTGAAGCTGCCGCATCAGAAACAAAATCCGATGTGGCAGCTTTTTTCTTGATTTAGAGACAAAGCAAAAGATACGCCCGGAATCTCAGCCGCAAAAGCAAGTGCAGAAAGATTCCGGGAGTACGTCAAAGACAACGGAGGTACAAAATGTACGAAGAAGACGAAGTAGAAATTCCGATTTATCTCATAACAGGATTTCTGGAGAGTGGAAAAACCTCTTTTATCAATTTTACCGTAGCACAGGAATATTTCCAGATTGACGGGCCGACCCTTCTGATCACAACCGAAGAGGGTGAGGTAGAGTATGACGAAAAAGAACTGCTCAAACACAATACAGTACTGGAAATCGTAGAAGGACCGGAGCAGTTTACTTTAGATTACCTGAAAAAACTGAACCGTAAATATCGCCCGGAGCGTATTATTCTGGAATACAATCCGCTCTGGAGTGTAAAAAAACTGGAAGAAATGGAGCTGCCGCGCGGCTGGGGCATTGTACAGGAGATTGTGACCGTCGATGCAAGCTGCTTCCAGATTTATATGCAGAATATGAAATCTGTTTTCATGGAGATGGCAAAAAATGCGGATATGGTTATGTTCAACCGCTGCCGTCCGGAAGATCCGCTTCCATCCTTCCGCCGCAGCATCAAAGTAGTCAACCAGGCGTGCGACGTTCTGTTTGAGAACGAAGAGGGCGAAATTGACAACATTTTTGAGGATCAGATGCCGTTCGATACCGATGCCGATGTGATCGAAATCGACGATGCCGATTACGGAATCTGGTATGTCGACATGGGCGACAACCCGGAGCGCTACGAGGGCAAAACCGTTCATTTCCGAGGCATGGTATTAAAGAGCAAAGACGTCGGAGCTGATTTCTTTGTCCCGGGTCGTATGGCAATGACCTGCTGTGCAGATGATACTTCTTTTATCGGCTATGTCTGCAAATGCGCAAGCGCCAAATCTCTCGTAATGGGTTCCTGGGTTGACGTGACTGCAACGGTAAAATGGGGCTATATGAAGGTTTATGATGGCGAAGGCCCGGTTCTGTATGCAAAAGAAATCAAACCGGCCAAGAAACCGGAGAGCGAACTGGTATATTTTAACTAAAGAAAAAGAACAATCATACATCAGACAACAGAGGGCAGGGAAAGTTTTTTCTGCTCTCTGTTGTCTGCATTGCAGGAGGAAGTATGTTTATTATAGTAGGTTTGGGAAATCCGACGCGCCAGTATGAGGGCACGAAGCACAACGTCGGATTCGACACCATCGATTACCTGATCGACGAATATCAGATCCCGTCTTCCGGTGCAGGCCACAAGGCACTGTTCGGAAAGGGCATGATCGCAGGCCAGAAAGTCATTGTCGCAAAGCCGATGACATATATGAACCTGAGCGGCGAGTCCGTTCGGGAGCTGGTGAACTATTACAAAGTGGATCCGGAGAGCGAGCTGATCGTGGTTTACGATGATATCAGCCTGGCGCCGGGACAGATCCGTATCCGCAAAAAAGGAAGCGCGGGCGGCCACAATGGCATCAAAAACATCATTGCCAATCTTGGCACCGACCGCTTTATGCGTGTGAAGGTCGGCGTCGGTGAGAAACCGAAAAACTGGGATCTGGCGGACTACGTGTTAAGTCCGTTTACGAAAGACGAACGTCCCCTTGTAAATCTGGCGATCGAGCATGCGGCAAAAGCAATCGAGCAGATGCTGAACGGGGATGTGGACGCAGCTATGAATGAGTATAACCGCAAATCTGCAAACCCGGCAGAGTAAGGAAAATGAAAGCGTTATTAGAACCGATCAAAGAAATTGCCCGTTTTGACGAGCTGTTCCGTGATCTGAAAAAAGGAACCGCAGGTGTGACGGTGATCTCGGGCTGTCTGGAAAGCCAGAAAGCCCACATGATCGCAGGTCTCTCCGAGGATGCCCCGGTGCGGCTTCTGATCGCGGAAAATGAATTAAAAGCAAAAGAATTATATGAGGATTACCGGCTGTACGATGCGGAGACGCTGTATTATCCGGCGAAGGACCTGATTTTCTATCAGGCAGACATTCACGGAAATCTGTTGATCCGGCAGCGGCTTCAGGTCATCCAGGCACTTCTTGAGCGGAAGGAAGTTACCATCATCACCAGTGTGGGGGGATGTATGGACTTTCTTCTGCCTCTTGACGTGTTTGAAAAGCACTGTATCCATCTGCGCAATGACAGCGAACTCGATCTGGATAAAATAAGAAAAGAGCTGGTGCGGTTCGGCTATGAGAGTACCTTTCAGGTGGAGTCGACCGGCCAGTTTTCCGTCCGCGGCGGCATTCTCGATATTTATCCGCTGACGGAACAGAACCCGATCCGGATTGAACTCTGGGGCGATGAGATTGATTCCATCCGAAGCTTCGATGCGGAGAGCCAGCGGTCGATTGAAAACCTCGAGGAAATCACAATCTATCCGGCATCGGAGCTGATCTTAACTGAGGACACGATTGCGCGCGGTGTGAAAGCGATTAAAAAAGAGGCAAAAGCGCAGAGCACAAAGTTCCGCGACAAGATGATGACGGAGGAAGCGGCGCGTATCCGCCATGCGGCAGAGGAAATCTGCGATCAGATCGGCGAGGGCGAAATTCTGCAGGGAGCGGAGCAGTATCTTCATTATTTTTATCCGGAGACCGTCTCGTTTCTTGAGTATCTGCCGGAGAACAGCCGCATTTTCCTCGATGAGCCGAACCGCATCATCGAGTGTGCCGATGCGTTGGAAGCAGAGTTTCAGGAGAGCGTGAGCCACCGTCTCGAAAAGGGATACCTCTTGCCGGGACAGGCGAAGCTGATGTGCAGTACGGCGGAGCTTGTGGCAAAACTGAACCGCCGCGGCTGTGTTGCCGTATCGCTGATGGAGCCGCAGAAGGGCGAGTGGAACATCCGCGATGAGTTCGGTGTGACGGTGAAATCGGTCAATTCGTATAACAATCAGTTCCTGCTTCTGGTAAAAGATCTGAAATCCTGGAAAAAAGCGGGTTACCGTATTGTACTGGCGAGTCCGTCGCGGACGAGAGCGCAGCATCTGGCGGAGGACCTGCAGAATGAGGAGATTCCGGCATTTTACAGTGAGAACGAGGAGCGCGTGCTGCAGCCGGGCGAGATCATGCTGATCCACGGCGCCGCCCGCAGGGGCTTCGAATATCCGATGCAGAAATTTGTGCTGATCACAGAGACGGATATTTTTGGAAAAGAGAAGAAGAAAAACCGGAAGAAATCGGAGTATTCCGGTCAGAAAATCCAGAATTTTGCGGATCTATCGATCGGTGACTATGTCGTGCATGAGAGCCACGGTCTTGGTATTTACCGCGGTATCGAGAAAATTGAGATGGACCGCGTAACGCGTGATTATATGAAAATCGAGTATGCGGGCGGATCGAACCTCTATGTGCTGGCCACCCAGCTCGATACGCTGCAAAAGTATGCGTCCGGCGAAGCTGCAAAGGTGCCGAAGCTGAATAAAATCGGCGGTCAGGAATGGAATAAGACGAAAACACGGGTTCGCCATGCGGTAAAAAATATCGCACAGGATCTCGTGAAGCTGTATGCCGAGCGGCAGGCGTCATCCGGCTATCAGTTCGGAAAGGATACGATCTGGCAGAAGGAATTTGAGGAACTGTTTCCGTTTGAGGAGACGGACGATCAGCTTGCGGCGATCGAGGCGACAAAGGCGGATATGGAGAGCAAAAAGATTATGGACCGCCTGATCTGCGGCGATGTCGGATACGGCAAAACCGAGGTTGCGATCCGTGCAGCGTTCAAGGCAGTACAGGAGAGCAAACAGGTCGTCTACCTCGTTCCGACCACCATTCTGGCACAGCAGCATTACAATACGTTCGTTGAGCGCATGAAGGACTTTCCGGTGCGCGTTGATCTTCTGTGCCGGTTCCGCACGCCGGCAGAGCAGAAAAAAACGCTGGAGGATCTGAAAAAAGGACTCGTGGATATTGTCATTGGAACACACCGCGTTCTTTCAAAGGATGTGAAGTTCAAAGATCTTGGCCTTCTGATTGTCGATGAGGAGCAGCGGTTCGGCGTGACGCATAAAGAAAAAATCAAACAGCTGCAAAAAAATGTGGATGTTCTGACACTGACGGCGACGCCGATTCCACGTACCATGCACATGAGCCTGATCGGCATCCGGGATATGAGTGTGCTCGAGGAAGCACCGCAGGATCGCCAGCCGATCCAGACCTTTGTCTGTGAATACAATGAAGAAATGGTCCGCGAGGCGATTAACCGTGAGCTGGCGCGGGGCGGGCAGGTTTACTATGTCTATAACCGTGTCCAGTCGATTGCGGATATGGCGAACACGATCCAGAAGCTCGTGCCGGATGCAAATGTGGGCTTTGCGCACGGGCAGATGAAGGAGCGCGAGCTCGAGAAGATCATGTACGGATTTATCAACGGAGAGATCGATGTGCTTGTGTCAACAACGATCATTGAGACAGGACTCGATATTTCGAATGTCAACACGATGATTATCCACGATTCCGACCAGATGGGACTGTCACAGCTCTATCAGCTCCGCGGCCGCGTCGGACGGTCGAACCGGACTTCCTACGCATTTCTGATGTACCGCAGAAACAAGATGCTGAAGGAAGTGGCGGAGAAGCGTCTCCATGCGATTCGTGAATTTACGGAGATGGGAAGTGGCTTTAAAATTGCAATGCGTGATCTTGAGATCCGTGGCGCCGGAAATCTGCTGGGCGCAGAGCAGTCGGGCCATATGGAATCGGTTGGATACGATCTCTATTGTAAAATGCTCGCAGAGGCGGTTAAAGAGGCGAAGGGCATCGCACCGGCAGAAGCGTTCGAGACAACGATTGATCTGAATGTCAGTGCCTATATTCCAGACAGCTACATCAGCAACGAGGCTCTGAAGCTTGACACCTATAAGCGAATTGCGGCGATTGAAAATAAGGAAGAGTATGAGGACATGACGGAGGAGCTGACCGACCGCTTCGGGGAACCGCCGAAAAATGTACAGAATCTTCTGGCTGTCGCAGAACTGAAAGCGCTGGCGCACTGTGCGTATGTGACGGAGCTGAAACAGATGGGCGATTCGGTACGAGTCACCTTACAGCAGCATGCAAAAATCGATGTAGCGCGGATTCCGGAGCTGCTGCAGAAATACCGCGACGAACTGAAATTCCAGATGGAGTCGCTGGCGTTTGTCTACACGCCGCGGCGGAGAAATTCAAAGGAAAAGATCGATCTGCTGGAGAAGAGCCATGCACTGGTGGAAGATCTGCTGCAGATCACGCAGGAGTGAAACACTCGCATACCCACAAAATCGTGTGAAAAAGGCGTGAACAGGGAAGAAAAAAGTTGCCCTGTATCAACAAAAAGGGTATAATAGGAAAAGCGTTTATAAAAATCGATGCAGGACCGGAAATTCGAACGTGTAAAAAGAAAAACTCTTTTTGAGCATACATTTCGTCCTGCATGAGGAGGAAGTAATGAAAAATTTAAAAGCAAAAGCAGTCTGCGTTATGCTGAGTGCTTCGATGGCAGCGATGGGACTGACTGGCTGCGGTTCCGACAATGTGGACGGAACAAAAACGGCAATTACTGTAAATGACGAGTCGATTACACTCGGACAGGCAAATTTCATGCTGAGATATCAGCAGGCAACCATGTACAATTATTATTCCAAGATGTACTCGATGTACGGAATGCAGATGCCGTCTGAGATGTACGACAAGGAAGGCGACGATGGAAAGACTACCGGGGAAACGTTCAAGGAGCAGTCTCTTGATACGATCGAAAAAGAGCTTCTGATGCGGCAGCACGCAGAGGAATACGGAATTTCCCTGACAGACGAGGAAAAACAGCAGGCGAAAGAGGCTGCACAGGCATTCGCAGATAAGAACGGTGACGATGTGATGAAAAAGCTGCACGCAACCGTTGAGGACATCCAGGATGCACTGGAGCTGTATGTTATTCAGACCAAAATTTATGATCCGATCATCGCAGATGTAGATACCGAGGTATCCGATGAAGAGGCAAAGCAGACCTCCATCAGCTACATCACGGTATCCACAGCAGGAACCGAGAAGGATGACGATGGAAAAACGATTGATTTGACGGACGAGGAAAAAGCGGCAAAGAAAGAAATCGCACAGAGATTCCTGGATCTCTTAAAAGAGTCTGAGGATCCGGCAACCGCATCGTTTACTGATCTGCGCAAGGAGCTGAACGATCAGTTAAATGCGGAGAATACCGCAGATTCCACCGATTCTGCAGATGGCTCCGATGAGAGCAGTTCTTCTTCCGATGCTTCCGACACAAGCGCATCCGACGCTTCAAGCGCGAGCACATCGAGCAGTTCCGACAGCGATTCCTCCTCAGAAGTTTCATATCTGACCTCTTCCGAGACATCCTTTGGAACCGGATCGGAGAAAGACGATGACGATACCTGTTCTCTTGGAGATAAAGTAGCGGAAGAAGCAGCAAAGCTGAAGGATGGCGAGTATTATGACGGTGTCATCGAAGGCGACGATGCATATTATGTGATCCGTGTAGATAAAGCATTCGACGAGGATAAAACCGAGTCCAGAAGACAGACCATCATTTCCAACCGCAAATCGGATAAGTACAACGATACACTGGATGGATGGGTAAAGGAGAGCGATATCAAGGTCGCATCCAACTGGAAAAAGCTTGAAGTAACGGACGCAGATCTGTATACGATGACAGTTGACAGCGCTTCTACAGATTCCACAGATGGAACCACAACCGACAGCACAACAACGGACAGTACAACGTCTGACAGCACGACATCAGGCAGTACCGAAACGACATCGACAAGCAGCACAGGCACTGCTTCGACGTCTTCAAGCACTGCAGAATAAAAGCATACGATACAGGACAAACGGCAGCCGGATCCGGGAGAGGGGTCCGGCTGCTGTTTGTGTCTGAAAATATTTTGGAACAAAAAAGGTAACGATTCAGAGCCCCATCTCGATTCCGCTTACGCTGCATCTCGATGTTGCTTCTCGCCATATGAAATTCCAGAAAAATAGCTCATTCATGTAAACATGATTCGCGATTTTTCTTCCATTTCGCATGGCTCTGAATCGTTACAAAAAAAGAAAATAATAGGGAATTTGTAGAGTAAATTGACAATAGTAAGAAGTTTATTTAAAATGAAATTACAACTAGAGTGTGTTTCACAGATTGCGGAAATAATTTTTCAGACACGCTCTAATGTTCAGGCGAAAACGATGTACCAGGAAAGAAGGTGGAGAAATGAAGAAGGCAGTAATTTCCGTACTTGTCGGTACAGCAGTACTGGCTTTCGTTGCATGTGGAAAAAATGCTGCAACGGAAAACAGTTCCGATTCGGGTGTTTCAACGGTATCGGCATCCTCGCAGGTGGAAAATGGACAGAAAGCAACCCGTGTGAACCAGGGAACAAATTTGTCTCCGGGGTCACCGAAGAATACCCCGTCCGGTGGGGGGAACAGCTCGGGCAGGACACATCATTCGGAGACGCATCATTCGGAGACACATCATTCAGACGCGCATCATGATTAAGGATGTCAGGGTTTGCTGAACATCCGTGAACGGAAACAGGAGAAGGGGTATCCAAAACGGATACCTCTTTTCTACTTGTCGGGAAAACAATACAATGCTATACTGAACATGAATTTGACGCGAAAAGCGCGGCAGGTTCAGAAAAAACAGCCGGGATTTGTCAGTATACGCGGACATGTGCTGCAGGTAACTCGGGCAGAATGGAGAAAAGAAAATGACAAGAGAAGAATTTGAACAGCTTGCCGGAGCAGGTGTCATTTTATTGGATGGCGCAACCGGATCAAATCTGACAAAAGCGGGAATGCCAAAAGGAGTCAGTACAGAACTTTGGGTTCTGGAGCACCCTGATATTCTGGCAAATTTACAGAAGGCTTACGTGGAGGCGGGAAGCCAGATTGTCTATGCGCCGACCTTTGGTGCAAACAGATTGAAATTAGCGGATTATGGAAGAGAAAACGAGGTGGAGGAGCTGAATGCACGCCTGGTGGACATCTCGAAAAAAGCGCTTGCCGGAACAGGTGCGCTGATCGCGGGAGATTTTTCTACACCAGGAAAAATGCTGCAGCCAAAAGGCGATCTCTCTTATGAAGAGCTGCTGGAATCCTACACAGAGCAGGTAACAGCGGTAGCAAATGCAGGCGTTGATCTTCTGGTAGCGGAGACGATGCTGAGCGTAGACGAAACGTGTGTCTTTATGGATGCTGCACTTTCTGTCTGCGATCTGCCGATTATGTGTTCTCTGACGCTGGAAGCAGACGGTTCTGCCCTGTTCGGCGGAAACGCTGTGGAAGCAGTTGAGACACTGCAGGAAATGGGAGCATCCGCCGTAGGACTGAACTGCTCGGTCGGACCGGATCAGCTTGAGGCAGTCGTAAATTCCATGAAAAAAGTGGCAAGAGTACCGGTTATCGTAAAACCGAATGCCGGCCTGCCGAAAATCACGCCGACCGGTGAGGCAATCTACAGCATGGATGCGCCGACGTTTGCAAGATATATGAACATTCTGGTAGACGCGGGTGCAGGCATTGTCGGCGGCTGCTGCGGAACAACACCGGAGTATATTCGTCTGGTGAAAGAAATGCTGGATGCGAGAAAGTAAATCAAAGATTACAATTCGCAGGAAACTGTGAGATGTAATGAATTCCCCTGTTGCGGACAAAATCTGTACAGGGGAATTTTTTTTTGCGTTACCAGAAACTTCGTTGAATTTTCCGATAAAGTAAAAAGCCCTCCGGGCAGGATTCTTTCTTACAGAGAGCAAGACAAAACAGGTTTCAACGATCTGGTCTGATGGACAGCCCGGGTAGAGAAAAAAGATAGGAAGTCTGGAAAAAAGACATGGAATTGTGGAGAAAAGTCTGGTAGAATACGTGTCGTGTGGAAAACCTTCCGTACAGAAAGGATGATGAAGGATGTATCAGAATTATATTTTTGATTTATATGGAACTCTGGTAGATATACATACGAATGAAAAGAAAGCGTATCTCTGGAAAAAAATGAGCCTGTTCTTCGGCATGAAAGGGGCCGCCTATGAGCCGAAAGAACTCCGGATGGCGTATGAGACAAAAATCAAAGAGCAGGAAGCTGCGCTTAAAATGGAATGCCGCGGCAGCCATGTACCGGAAATCGACATTGCGGATGTGTTCCGGCAGCTGTTTGAGGATCAAGCTGTTTCGGTAACGGAAAAAGAAATTGCAGATCTGGCGAAAATGTTCCGTGCGATTTCGATAGAAGAACTGAAACTGTTCCCCGGCGTGCCGGAAATGCTGCAGCGTTTAAAAGACGCAGGAAAGAAGGTTTTTCTGCTGTCCAACGCACAGGCGCTTTTCACCGCGCCGGAAATTTCCCTGCTCGGCCTTACGAAATACTTTGATGGAATCCTGCTCTCATCGGATGCCGGTGTGAAAAAACCGGATCCGGCGTTTTATGAGATGCTGCTGAAGCAGTATCACCTCGATCCGGCAGAATGCCTGATGACAGGAAATGACGATATCGCTGACTGCCACGGTGCAGCCTCTGCCGGAATTGCAAGCCGTTACGTGGCAACGCGCCAGTCACCGAAAATAAACGACCCGCTGCCGGAAAACTGTGAGAAGATCGCGGCGATTGCGGAGTTATTTTAACTGAAGAGCATTCAGCAGCACTCCTGAAAAAATAATGCGAAAAAAGGGGCTGTCGCACTGAACCGTGAACCGCTCCCCGTCAAGTAGACAATTGAAAAAATATAAATTTTTCCTGCCAGT
>OBYC01000964.1_pt1 | contig 13606 bp, 12 predicted proteins | sample 1550651 | NCBI WGS metagenome assembly OBYC01 (sample SAMEA2580181, study PRJEB22360) | human gut metagenome | biome: human gut; feature: human-associated habitat; material: faeces | place: Denmark | collected 2008/2010
GTGGCTCAGTCGCCACCACCCTGGCGACCCGGGCTCCCGGCGGTAAATCGCCGCTACGCGGTGCCCTCGGCTTATTCCCTCCGGCTTATCGGGGACGCCTCAGCGATTTACAGCCGGACCAGAGCATCGCTGAAAGCCTTCAATCGTTCTGAAACAACGCATGTTGCTGTTTTTGATATTTTTTCCCTCTCCCCGTGGGAGAGGGTCAGGGTGAGGGCATCAGGCGCACGAAACCTTAGATGTAGGCCGGGTAAGGCGTAGCCGCCACCCGGCAAAGCACTCAGCGCTGCGCGTTCAGCTCAGCAATATCTTTCGGCGTGGTGCGACAGCATCCACCGATTAATTTGGCCCCAGCCTCCAGCCACTGCGGCAGATACCCCGCCAGCGTCTCGCACGCTTCGCCGTGGTGGTGCCAGGTTTTGGTGACCGCATCATAATGCTCGCCCGAGTTCGGATAGACCACCAGCGGCAGCGACGTCAGGCTTTGCAGATGCTTCAGCGCCGCCGTAGTGTTTTCCAGTGCGATGCAGTTAATGCCCAGCGCGACAATCTGCGGAGAGTTTGCCAGCGCGCTGACCACCTCACGCAGAGGCGTACCGTCGCTCAGGTGTTCACTGTCCCGCAGGGTAAAGGAGAACCACGCCCGGGCGCGGGGGTACTCGGCCAGAAGCGCCGCCAGCGCCTTAATCTCGGTAAACGAGGGAAGCGTTTCGCAGGCCAGCAGGTCAGCGCCCGCATCCAGCAGCGCTTCCACGCGCGGGCGATGGAAGGCCGTAAACTCCCCGGCGCTACGCACGTAGTCGCCGCGATACTCTGAGCCATCCGCCAGATAGGCGCCGTACGGCCCAACGGATCCCGCCACCAGCAGCGTGCCGGCATGCGGATTTTCAGCCAGATACGCTTCGCGCGCCTTGCGCGCCAGCTCCACGCTTTTACCGATTAGCGCGCGGGACTGCGCTTCGTCCAGACCGCGCGCCGCAAACCCCGCAGGCGTGGCCTGATAGCTGGCGGTGATCGCCACCTGCGCGCCCGCGCGGTAGTAATCGAGATGCACTTCGCGGATGAGTTCCGGGTTTTCCACCAGCACTTTGGCTGACCAGAGGCTGTCTGCCAGGTTACAGCCGCGCGCTTCCAGCTCCGTCGCCATCGCGCCATCCAGCACCACAAACGGCTGTTTTTCAAGGATGGCGGTAAGCGGGTTATTCTGCGACATGTTCAGGCTCCTGCGATGTCATATTTCGGGTCAGGTAGTACGCACCATAACACAGGGCGACAAACGGAAGCCCGCAATAAAGGGCAATGCGCTGGCTCGGGTCAAACCACAGGCCGACACAGGCCACCACGCAGAGGATAAAACCAAGCACCGGCACCAGCGGATACCACGGCGCGCGGTACTGCAGCGCAGAGAGCGGCTGCCCGGACTGCAGATGACGGCGGCGGAAAACGAAGTGCGACGCGCAGATGCTGATCCACACCGCCACCACCGCAAAGCCAGAAATCGCCGAGAGCGCGACAAACACCGTGTCCGGGGCCACGACGCTTGAGAACAGCGCCAGCACGCCGCCGAGCATAGAGACCGAGAGCGCCGTCAGCGGCACGCCGTTTTTGTTCACGCGGGCAAAGCAGCGCGGCAGCGTTTTCTCATTCGACAGCGACCACAGCATGCGCCCGGAAGCGTACAGGCCCGAGTTCGCCGCCGAGAGGATCGCCGTCAGGATCACAAAGTTAAAAATATCCGCCGCGTAAGGAATACCGACCTTTTCAAACACCAGCACGAACGGGCTCTTTTCCACGCCCGCCTGCTGCATCGGGATCAGCGCCGCCAGCACAAACACGGTGCCGATAAAGAAGATAATCAGGCGCGCAATGGTGGTGCGGATCGCAACCGGAATCACCTTGTGCGGATTTTCCGTTTCCCCCGCCGCGATGCCGATGAGCTCGGTACCGGAGAAGGCAAAGTTCACCGCCACCATGGTCATCAGGATCGGCAGGCCGCCGTGCGGGAACCAGCCCTCGGCGGTGATGTTGCTTAAGCCCGGCGCGGGTGAACCGTCCTGCATAGGGATAAAGCCAAAGACCGCCGCGCCGCCAAGAATAATAAAGGCGATAATGGTGATGACTTTGACCAGAGAGAACCAGAACTCGCCTTCCGCAAAGAAGCGCGTAGAGATGACGTTCAGGCCAAAAATCACCACGCAGAAGACCACGCACCAGGCCCAGACCGGCACCTGGGGGAACCAGTACTGCATGCAGAAGCCCGCGGCCGTGAAGCTCGAGCCGAGCGCCACTGTCCAGGTGAGCCAGTAGAGCCACGCCACGGTGTAGCCCGTCGCCGGGCCAAGATAGCGGGCGGCATAGACGTGGAACGCGCCGGTTTCCGGCATCGCCACGGAAAGCTCGCCCAGACACTGCATCACCAGCCAGACCACCAGCGCGCCTATCAGGTACGCCAGCAGCGTGCCCGCCGCCCCGGTGGTTGAAATGATGTATCCGGTATTGAAGAATAACCCAGTCCCAATCACGCCACCCAGCGAGAGCATAATCAGGTGGCGTGTTTTCATGGTGCGCTTAAGCTGCCCATTTTCTTGTTGTGTTTGCATATTACCTTCTATACGTATGGACATCTAAACATCCAAAGAAGGTGTGTTATACCGCGATTGTTAATAAAAAGCTAGATGACCAGACGCAAACGGGCACGCCTCGCGCTGAGTCTGGGGTGGGTCGTGAGGATCACATAGAGAATCGGACGCCAGGCCATAAGCACCTCCGCAAGCAGATACTTACAGCATGGTGCGGGAAAAGGCGATCTTCGGTCAGTCGAAAGTGGTATCCGCGAAGAGCGGATTCATACCGCAACACTGCCCGCAGGACGGTTAAGGCGCAGCCGCTACCCGGCGCAAGGTTGGTAATTCTCACAATCAGTTCTATAGTCGACACAGTTTCTTAGTAACCAGGACTGACTGATGCGCTTTAACGGACTGACCAAAGGTTTCTTTATCTTTATTCTTGCCCTTGTGACCTGGGCCTTCTTCGACGTGCTGTCGCCCTACTTCTCCGCGATACTCTGGGCCGCCATTCTGACCGTCATCTTCAACCCGGTAAAAAACAGGCTGCGCACCGTGCTGGGGGATCGCAACGGGCTTGCCTCGCTGTTGACCATCGGTATTATCTGCCTGATCGTCTTTATCCCGCTGATGGTGATCCTCTCCTCGCTCGCCATTGAGCTGAATATGGTTTACACCAAACTGCAGGAGAACAACACCCAGTTCCCGGAAGTGGTGGCGAGCATCTTCAACCACCTGCCTGACTGGGCCAGCGGCTTCCTCGCGGATCACAACCTGACCAACGCGGCGCAGATCCAGAAAAAACTCTCCGATGTCGCCCTGCAGGGCGGACAGTATCTCGCCGGCAGCGCGTTTCTGATTGGCAAGGGCACGTTTGGCTTTGCGATTAGCTTCGGCATCATGCTGTATCTGCTGTTCTTCCTGCTGAAAGACGGTCCGTATCTGGTACGCCAGATCCTCGACTCCCTGCCCCTGTCCGATTTTGCCAAGCAGCATCTGTTCGCCAAATTCGTCGGCGTGTCACGCGCCACGGTAAAAGGTACGGCGGCGGTGGCCGTGGTTCAGGGCATCCTCGGCGGGATTGCGTTTGCGATTGCCGGTATTGACGGCAGCGTGCTCTGGGGCGCGCTGATGGCCTTCCTCTCGCTGGTTCCCGCCATCGGCTCGGCGATAGTCTGGGTGGCCCCCGCCCGCGCCCTGATACGGTGGGTGCCCGCCGCCATCTTCCTGTTCGCCACCCACCAGCTGTGGCAAGGGCTGTTTATTGTCGGCTTCTTCGTGATTATCGTCGGGCTGGTGGACAATATCCTGCGCCCGCTGCTGGTCGGGAAAGACACCAAAATGCCGGACTACCTGATACTGATCTCCACCCTCGGCGGCATGGAGCTGTACGGCATTAACGGCTTTGTGATTGGGCCGCTCATTGCCGCGCTGTTTATCGCCTGCTGGAACCTCTTCTCAGGGCGCGATCACGAAGGTAACGCCGAAGAGCTGGACCCCGACTTCATCGAAGAAGGAAAAAATCCTCCAGAATTGTGAGGATGTGACGATATAGACCACACCAGGCGGCGATGTGCCGCCTTTTTTTTCGCCTTAAATCAGACGTTTTCTATAATTTGAAGAACGCCATCCTACTCATGTCGTAAAAGGATCATCAGGTGCGAATCGCGACGATAACAAACTGGGCCTATGGGGCCACGGTCTGCCTGACCATCGCCTCCGGCATCATCATGCTGATGGCGTCCAGTGCTGATACCCTCGAGCGTCAGGCCGTTGAACAACGGCAGAAATTTGATCAGCTCACGGAAGATATCGAAACCGATATCTGGGCCCAGTCTGATTTAGCACGACTGTACGTCATTAAAAAAGATCCTCAGGTTCTCAAGGAATATAACCAGGCGGAAAACAGCCTGAAGAGCATCGAGCTTCGGCTGGAAAAGTTGCAGGATAACGGCGCATCGGATGAAGAACTGGCCCTGCTGCATGAAGGGATAAAGATCGTCGATGAGCTACAGGACGAGCAGCAAACGGCACTAACGAGCGCGACGCAGGGAGAAGATGCGCAGGCCGTTGCGCTGCTCTACGGTGCGCCCTATGAGCAGGAGCTGGAGCGCGCGCAGAGCCAGCTCGATCACTTCCGCCAGATACTCGACAAACGCGTCATCGCCTCCGTTCAGGATGCGACAAAAAAATCGAAAGCGCTGCGTACGGCCTCTGAGCTGATGGTCGGCCTGACCGCCCTGCTGTTCTTGTTTGTTCTCGGCTTTATATTAAAGCGCCGCGTGCTGCGTCCCGTGGTGCGCCTGAGCGACGTGGTGCACCGTCTGGCATCCCAGGATTACGCGGTTGAAACGCCCAATTTCAACCAGATTGATGAGATTGGCGATATGGCCCAGGCCATCCGTATCTTCCGCGAAAACGGCCTGGCGCGACAGCGTCTGGAAAGAGAACGCGATGCCGACTGGGCCATCCGCGAGCTGCTGGCGCGCATGACCCAGCGGCTGCAGGGGTGTGAGAACTTTAACGATGTGATTAACGTGGCGGAGCTGTTTGCGCCTAATATCGCACCGGGGATCGCGGGCCGACTTTACGTCCTTGACCGGGAGCCGTGGCAGATGCGCTGCGTCGCGCAATGGCTTTCACCGGTTGGGGAAGAGACGAGCTTCCACCCTGACGAGTGCTGGGCCGTGCGTCGCGGGCAGAGCCACCCGCCGGTAAACGGTGAGCCGGATATCGCCTGCTATCATCTTCCGGCCCCCCAGGCGGATAGTTCGCTGTGCGTGCCGCTTATCGCCCAGGGCGAGGCCATTGGCCTGCTCTCCTTCCAGAATATTACGGCGGATAACGCCCCTTCCCGCGCCTATCTGGAACTGATGGCCGAAGCGCTCGGTCTGGCGCTGGCCAACCAGCGTCTGCGCGACACGTTGCTGGAAAAAGCCTTGTTCGACCCGCTCACCGGCCTGCGTAATCGTCATCATCTGGAAGATACCCTGCAAACCCAAACGGCACAGGCGTTGCGCACCGGCGAGCCGTTAAGCTGCATGATGATCGACATCGATCACTTCAAGAGCATCAACGACCGCTTCGGCCATGAAGCGGGCGATCAGGTGATTAAAAGCGTGGCGTCAATTGTCCAGCGGGCTGCCCATGACAACGGACTCGCATTCCGCTACGGGGGCGAGGAGTTTCTGGTGCTGCTTCCCGGTGCCGATGAACCAGAGGCGCACGCCTGCGCGCAGAAGATTTACACCGGCGTACATGAGCTGTCGATTCGCTACGGGCTGACAGAGATTGGGCCGGTGGACGTGTCGATTGGCATTGCCAGCTACCCGCAACATGCCCAGACTGACAACCTGCTGCGCGCCGCGGATGTGGCCTTGTACCGGGCGAAAGAGCTGGGCCGCGCGCGGATTGTGAGCTTTGGGATGCTGGAGGCGGGTTAGCGGATTATCGCTTTATTCGCGCGTTACCTCAGTAATCAACATCGACAATCCATTCATGTAGTGACTTTTTTTAGCCAGCTCGCGGTATTTGGTTGGGGAGAGCCCATATTGATTCGAGAACGCTCTGCTGAACGTTGACGGCTCCTCGTACCCTAACATCGTGAATATATCTGAAACAGAGAGCTGCGTATGTCTGAGCATATGCGCGGCTTTTTCGAGTTTCCGGCTTCGGATATAGAGACCTATACTTATGCCACACTCCTGGCGAAAGTTACGCTGAATGTAAGCCAATGAATAACCGGATTTCCGCGCCACATCTAAAACGGTAATGGGCCGGTATAAATTCGAGTCAATCCAGTGAGTAAGAGACTTAATTACAGCTTCACGATCTTTTAAGAGAGTAAACTTTATACACATAAGTATCCACGAAATTTTATTTACAAGAAGGCCGTTGGCAAAGTCATCCAATGACAATTGAAAATAAATATTCCAAAAAAGAAAAATCACCCTAATAATAGGGTGAAAGAACGCTTACTGTATTTTAGAAAGATGTCTTTGCTACATCCTCAATTTTTTCAGGACCATACAGTTTCATAAACGCATTAACGGAGGCCTGCGCTTTCATGACGATTTCACTTTCGTCAGGCTGATCCTTTCTTGCTTTTAAAAGCAAGGGTTCCAGTATGTCGGCCTGGAGAAGAGAACGAAAATACTCAGCCGCCAACACAGGATCATCTTTTCTTAAAATATTTTGATTCATTAAATCGGTAAAAAGCGCCGAAACATTTGAACGCAGTTTTTGCATTCGCGCATAATATAATTCTCCGATACCCGATCTTCCGGCCTCGGAAATCATTAATCTTTGCAAATCCACAATATCCGGAGAGCAAATATAGCGTAAAAAGGCAACGGCAAATTGCTCGATGACCAGCTGTGGTGATTTTCTGAAAAGGCGCACCTGCCCCGCAGTTTCAATAGTCATGCTTTTTATATACTGTTCAGTTTCTGAAGACATGCATTCTACAAATAGCTCTTCTTTCGAAGAAAAGTGACTGTAAATTGTCGATTTTGAGCCACCAACAATCGCGTTAATTTCTGAGATAGACGTGGCATCAAATCCCTTTTGTCGAAACAGTCCGGATGCGACCTCCAGGATCTGTTGCCGTTTAAGCGCTCTTTTATCCATATGTTTCCTCGTTAGTTTAGGTGTCTGGCCGGGGCCAACACTTTTTGTTCTCAGATTTCGGAATCACGTCAGATAGTAGGGTTCGTAATCGTACTGACGAGTACATTTTCATTTGACGGCGCTCAGAAGTCAAGATATAAAGCGTACCGTACTGTACAGTACTGTATTTGGACTACTCTATGAACAGCATGATGAGCGTACTGATGAAAGGTTTTCAGGAGACACTTCCGAGGTGTCGCATTTCCGGTTTAACCCGGTCCAGGATAGTGATGAGCTGTGTTGTCATTTCCGCCATCAGTATGAGCGGATGCGCCATGATCCCCGATTTTGGCACCCCACCGCCTATGAAGACGGTCACACAACTTAAAAGCGATCAAAGTTTCCCGCACCAGAACGGCCAGTGGCCGAAAGATTACTGGTGGAAGAAATACGATGACGAGCAGCTCAACGGGCTGATTGATGACGCGCTTAAAAATTCCCCCACGCTTAATATCGCCGAAGCGCGCGTGAAGCAGGCGCAGGCGATGACGCAAAGCGCGAGCGGATCGCTTTTCCCTGAGGTCACCGCAAACGCCAGCTTTATGCGGGACAAAATGAGTTACAACTATGTGACGCCTGAAAGCGCAACGCCTCAAAACTGGAACAGCTATGGGCGCACCACGCTTGATATGAGCTGGGAAATTGATTTTTGGGGTAAAAACCGCGCCGCGCTCGCGGCTGCGACGTCTGGCGAAATGGCGGCAGTAGCGGAAGAAGCACAAACAAGGCTGGTACTCTCTTCTTCTATTGTTACCGTTTACGCGGAGCTGGCGCATTTATACACCGTTCGCGAAACGCTTAACGACACCCTCACTATACGAACCAGTACGCTCGCGTTATTCCAGCAACGACATGACGCGGGGCTTGAAGATTTATCCAGCCTTCAACAGGTCGAGACGCGTCAACTCAACGCAAAAGCAAACCTGGTGGCAATAGATGAAGCTATTGCGATCAAAAAACATGAGCTCGCTGCACTGATCGGCGATGGGCCTGATAGATCGCTGGCAATCACCGCGCCTAAGGCAACGCTTTTAGCGCATGAGGAACTACCTCCGAATATTGCCTTGGATCTGATTGGTCGCCGTCCTGATATTGTCGCGGCACGTTTACGCGCCGAGGCGGCAGCAGAGCAAATCAAACAGAAAAAAGCCGGTTTTTACCCAAGCGTTAATCTGGTTGGCTTTGCCGGGTTCCAGTCATTGGGTATTAACAACCTTACCCGGAGTGGCTCAGCAATTGGCAACTTTGGCCCGGCCATATCGTTGCCAATATTTAATACGCAGAAGCTCCGGGGTGATTTGAAATACGCCAGCGGTGAATATGACATTGCGGTGCAGGTTTATAACGACACGTTAACGAATGCACTTCGGGAAGTGAGCGATGCGCTCACCAGCAGAGCCTCTCTTAAAGACGAGATGCTTTATTCTCAGGGCGCAGTCACGTCGGCAGAAAAGGCGTATTCCCTCACCAAACAAAGGTATGAAGGAAAGGTCGCTGATTATCTGGACGTGTTGTCCTCGGAAGATGAGCTGGTCGCGGCCCGCCGAAAATTAGCCGATGTAAATTCTCGCGCCTTTACGATTGACGTCGCATTAGCGCGCGCATTAGGCGGCGGATATACCTCGAGCAAACAGTGATTTTTTAACACCAGGTTAATTACTAAATAGTGGAAAGAAAGGAAATAAAATGAGTCATTCTGCAGCTATTGAAAATCAAAACATTGAATCATCCGATATCAAAAAGAAAAAAAGAAAACGTTTATTCTCTTATCTCGCATTAAGCATCGCGCTGGCTGGCGCAGGCTCGTTCGCATACTGGGAATTAGTGGGTTCCCGATATGTTGAAACCGATAACGCCTATACCGATGTCGAGTCCGCTCAGCTCTCTTCTGCGATCACCGGTACGGTAAATGCCATTCTGGTGACGGATTCTCAGGTGGTAAAAAAAGGCGATGTTCTAATCCAGCTGGATCCTACTGACGCAGAGTTAGCGCTTAATCAGGCGGAAGCAAACCTGAACCTGGCCATTCGGCGGGTAAATGGATATAAGGCCACCGACACAAAACTCGGCGCTGAAGTTGTGGCGAATGAAAAAGAGCAAAAACGCCTGCTGGCCCAGGTTGATGCCGCAAACGCTGACTTCCAGCGCGCGACGGTTGACCTCAAGCGACGCGAAGCGTTAATGCAGACGGGCGCGATTTCAGGCGACGAGCTGACGCGTATTCAAAACGTTTACGCTTCCGCACTGGCAAACCTGAATGCCGCTAAAGCCGCCGTGGCGCAAGCAGATGCAGCAAGACAGGCGGCTGTGGGCGCAAGACAGGCGAATGCCGTGATGATTGAGGATGCAAATACCGAAACCAACCCGGAAGTTGCTCTCGCCAGAGCGAAGCGCGATCAGGCCAGACTGGATCTGGAAAGAACCGTGATCCGTTCGCCAGTCGATGGCGTGGTTGCTCGTCGCCAGGTCGAGCTTGGACAACGCGTCCAGCCTTCCACACCGTTACTGTCCGTGGTGCCGGTGCAGCAAATTCACGTCAATGCCAACTTCAAGGAAGTTCAACTCCAGCATGTGAAAGTGGGACAAAAGGTAGAACTGGTAAGCGATCTGTATGGCGATAGCGTGCCTTTCCATGGAACGGTAGAAGGCTTTGATGGCGGCACCGGCGCAGCGTTTTCAATTATTCCTGCGCAGAACGCAACGGGTAACTGGATTAAGGTTGTTCAGCGTTTGCCGGTGCGCATCAAACTCAATGCTGATGAGCTTGCGGCGCATCCGTTGCGGGTTGGTCTGTCCATGAAAGCGACAGTTAACTTAAAAAGTGAATAACGGAAACCAGGCCATGTCTACATTAGTTATCGATAATCAGCCGCCTTCGCTGAAAGGCGGTATGTTATGGATTGGTGCCCTGGTACTTGCAATGGCTAACTTTTTAGCCGTGCTCAACATGACCATTGCAAACGTCACTCAACCCAACATGGCCGGTGCCCTGGGCGCAGGAACCAGCCAGGGCACGTGGATCATCACGGCCTATGCTGTGGCTGAAGCCATTACGGTACCGCTATCGGGATGGTTAACCACACGGTTCGGCGGCGTGCGCGTTTTCTCCGTTTCCGTGTTCATGTTCGGTATTTTCTCTTTGCTTTGCGGCCTTTCCACTTCGCTGGGAATGCTGCTACTGATGAGGGTTTTTCAGGGCATGGCGGGAGGCCCCCTGATGGCCTTATCGCAAACGTTACTACTGCGTATTTTCCCGAAAGAAAAATCCATGCAAGCGACGGGATTATGGGCGATGACAACATTGCTCGCGCCCGTAATAGGCCCGGTGCTGGGTGGCTGGATTTGCGATCATTACAGCTGGTCGTGGGTGTTTATCATCAACGTTCCGATGGCAATCGCTTTTTCAGTCGTGGCGTGGTCAGTACTGAAAATCTTCGAAGATACGCTGGTTAATAACTCTATTGATATCGTTGGGTTTATTTTATTGGTGATCTGGGTTGGTGCCCTGCAGATCATGCTCGATGAAGGGAAAGATCTTGACTGGTTTGCCTCAGAAGAAATTTGCGTTCTGGCGATTATTGCCTGTATCGGCTTTTTAAGTTTCTGCATCTGGGAGCTGACCGCTGAACATCCGATCGTCGATATCAGAGTGTTTCGCCATCGCGGTTTTTCGGCCAGCATGTTTGTGCTCGCACTCGCGTTTGGATGTTTTTTTGGTCTGAATGTCCTCACGCCTTTGTGGCTACAATATAACTTAGGGTATACAACAACATGGGCAGGGATTGTGGTGGCCTGGGGCGGACTTCTGCAGGTGGTATTTTCTCCGGTTGCCGCTAACCTTTCTAACAAAATCGATCCGCGCATTCTTATCTTCTTTGGCTGCGCCTGGCTGGGTCTCGACACCTTCTGGCGATCCTATGCGACGACCGATATGGACTACTGGTCCATCTGCGTACCTTTGTTATTCATGGGCGTTGGCATGCCGCTGTACTATGTCCCTATTACGGGGCTTGCAATGGGCTCTGTAGATGAAACGGAAATGGCTTCAGCCGCGGGGCTAATGAACTTTGTTCGAACGTTATCGGGTGCGTTTGCCACATCGCTCGTAACGACGTCATGGCAGGACCAGCGCTATATAGCACATGACAAACTGGCGTCCGTCGTCGACCCTACTGGCGATCTTTCGCACTACATTAGTTCGACTCCTCAGCAAGGTGGACAATTTGTGCGCGAGCTTTTTGACAAGATGGTAAACAGCCAGAGCATGATGCTGTCGACCAATAATCTGATGATGTCGATCGGCGTGATATTTTTTATCGCTGCATTTGCAATTGCATTAGCGCCTAAACCTTCACGCGTGGTGGATGCCGCGTCTGTAGGACACTGATATTTATTCAGCACAAGGACGTGAGTATCAAAAAACAGAGAAAATCTGATGGACAGTAAATCATACACGCCGGGCAGTCGGGATATTCTTTATAAGAAAACATTCCTTTTAATTTCCGAAATGAAATATCTGGAAAGGGAAATAAAAAAGTTCAACTGGCTAGAACGTACTTTTTTAAGGAAAAAAGAGTTCTATAAAATGCAATATCAAAAAAGCAAATGTGACAGCAATTTCTTTAGGTTTATCAACAGCGGACAGGACAGCCAGAATACGTTAATTCATATCCTTGAGCAATTACCTGAGAATCATCCTGACAGAACATGGCTGACGGGCTTTCTGCTTTGAAACCATCAGGCAAGTAACGTAATAAGCCGCAAGCCGTTTCCCGGCTGGTTAACATTCCGGATGTGACATATATAAAAACGCTAAATTCAGGTTAACATCATGAAAATGAGTGACTTTCAATGTCTTATTGAAAAGAATAGCGATTATAAGGATGTTTGTCTCACCATTCTTCTAATACTGCAGGTTTTAACCATTTTTATCATTTCACCCGTTACGGAGAGCGAACATAAAAACTATCACTGGCTAAACAATGCGTTGTTCTCAGCAATGGCCTTGATTTCGGTATTCATTGTTTCGAAGGATATAAAAAGATATCTGGCTATCCTCAGTTTTTCTTTTTGTCTGGTCGGGTTGGCCGTCGGGTCAACAACGACCACGCACAAAACCACAGGGGTACTGGTTCTCCTGTCAGGGATTTTTTTCTGTCTCAACGTTAGCTGGATTGTGGCGAAACAGGTTTTCGATGAGGGTGTTGTGACGCTTCATCGCATTCGCGGCGCCATGGTTATCTATCTGAATATCTCACTTTTGTTTGCGCTGCTGGACTGTTTACTGGTGGGATTCATTCCAGATGCATATACAGGAATATCGGACGATAACTCAATTGAAACGATGCTTTACTTCAGCCTGACCACGCTAACCACCCTTGGCTATGGAGATATTCTGGCAATACATCCTTTTGCACGTAATCTGGCGATGCTTGAAGCGGTGATGGGTCAATTCTATATGGGAACAATGATCGCTATTTTAGTCGGTTTACATATAGCACAGAGGACTCCGGCGTCAAAAAAGTGAATAAACGCTGTTTTTAATATGCCTGATATATATCATTTTGCTGGCAGAAAAAAGTGGACGCTTCCCAGTGGAAGAAGCGTCCAAAAATCAGGCAATTATTCAGACACAGATTGAAACCGTAAACTGACGATCTCATCGATAATATCTCACAACCCCTTCTCTTCATTATTTACATTTTCTGCCATGGCATAAGAAAAAGCTCATTCTGCAGGCGTTAACGTTTTTAGCAGGCATGTTGCCCGCGCAAACCGGCAGGATAGTATTCATCCCGTCGGGAGCTGCGTAACCAGCGGTTTTTCACGTGAGGTGGACGAATTGTGCACAGCGCCGACCGCGCCACTTCAAGGAGGGCGATACCCGCGAAGAGCTGATGCTGAGCGGTTGCATGTTCGCCGTTTCATCACGGGTAAAATCAGTGGTGTAAGATGATTACAATCACTTAAAGCGATCGTTTTTTAAACACAAGAGAGCTTATGCAAGCAACTTTAGCTTTTCTCAAAAAGTTAAGCGTCATCAGACGGTCTTACCCCCTCTCAACACAAATCACTAAATGATTGATTTCATTACAATAAAATCAGTAAATCTTCTAAAACCCATTAGTTCTCAACAAAATATATAAACTAGTGTGATATCTAAATTATAATTCTTATACTTCTGTTAAAAAGTGGAGGCCAAAATGCGATTAACCCTACTGCTGTTATGCTGTCTCGTACAAAGTGTAACCTGGGCTGGCGAACTGCCAAAACCAGTTGGTAAACCTATTTTAACGATTTACGGTAATATAGAAAATACGGTCGTGACGCTGATTTAGTGGTAATGGTTGATTGTCAGATACCATCCGATGACC
>OBYC01000973.1_pt1 | contig 13426 bp, 9 predicted proteins | sample 1550651 | NCBI WGS metagenome assembly OBYC01 (sample SAMEA2580181, study PRJEB22360) | human gut metagenome | biome: human gut; feature: human-associated habitat; material: faeces | place: Denmark | collected 2008/2010
GAACATTACGAAAAACCAAGCGTAAGACGTAAGAAAAAATCTGAAGCAGCTAGAAAACGTAAATATAACTAATATGTGCAGATAAATAGAGTGTCGTAAGACACTCTATTTTTAATGTGAATTAAAGATTGCAGAGGCAGTTGTTCATGCAAGGGAGATTATGAGTATACGAATTATGCAATAAAGAAGAAAAATGCAGGATTTCAAATCTAAAATTTCAAAAACTTTATCGAGACAAAGTATTAAAACAATGAAATTTGATGCAAGAAATTCTTGACAATCGGGAAATATCACTATAATATAGAAAAAGGACAAGATGTCTTGTAAAACCCGGATGCAATTTATCTATTTGGGTATTTCTATTTTCAGGAGGTAATAATGATGTCATACGTTGATGAAGTAATTGATTTAGTTGTAAAGAAAAATCCTGCAGAGCCGGAATTTCACCAGGCAGTCAAAGAAGTACTGGAATCCCTGCGAGTAGTAGTAGAAGCAAATGAGGAGAAGTTCCGTAAAGATGCACTTCTGGAAAGACTTGTTGAGCCGGAAAGACAGTTCAAATTCCGTGTGCCATGGGTTGACGACAACGGACAGGTACATGTTAACACAGGATACCGTGTACAGTTCAACAGTGCGATCGGACCTTACAAAGGAGGTCTGAGACTTCATCCTTCTGTAAACCTCGGAATCATCAAATTCCTTGGATTTGAGCAGATTTTCAAGAACTCTCTGACAGGACTTCCGATCGGTGGAGGAAAAGGTGGTTCTGATTTTGATCCGAAAGGAAAATCAGACAGAGAGATCATGGCATTCTGCCAGAGCTTTATGACAGAGTTATGCAAATATATCGGCGCTGATACAGATGTTCCGGCAGGAGATATCGGTACAGGAGCAAGAGAGATCGGATACATGTTCGGTCAGTATAAGAGAATCCGCGGAGTATTTGAAGGGGTCCTGACAGGAAAAGGGCTTACTTACGGAGGATCTCTGGCACGTACAGAGGCAACAGGATACGGACTTCTCTATCTGACACAGGAGATGCTGAAATTAAACGGAATCGAACTGGCAGGAAAAACAGTTGCAGTTTCCGGTTCCGGAAATGTTGCAATCTATGCGACAGAAAAAGCACAGCAGCTCGGAGCAAAAGTTGTGACAGTCAGCGATTCTACAGGATGGGTATATGATCCGGAAGGTATCGATCTGGCGGCACTCAAAGAGATCAAAGAAGTAAAACGTGCAAGACTTACAGAATATAAAAATTATCGTCCAAACGCAGAGTACCATGAAGGAAGAGGCGTATGGAGCGTAAAAGTGGACATCGCACTTCCGTGTGCAACACAGAATGAACTTCATCTGGAAGACGCAAAAGCACTGGTTGCAAACGGATGTATTGCGGTTGCAGAGGGTGCAAATATGCCGACCACAATGGAAGCTACAGAATACCTGCAGGAAAACGGAGTTCTGTTTGCACCTGGTAAAGCAGCGAATGCCGGTGGTGTTGCGACATCTGCTCTGGAGATGTCTCAGAACAGCGAGCGTTTAAGCTGGACATTCGAAGAGGTAGACGGAAAATTACAGCAGATCATGGTAAATATCTGCCACAATATGGCAGATGCTGCTGAGAAATATGGCGCGAAAGGAAACTATGTAGTTGGTGCCAATATCGCAGGATTTGAGAAGGTTGTAGAAGCAATGACCGCGCAGGGAATTGTATAAACGATATTACAAATCATACAAAAATAATCTCTAAAGCAAATATGTGAAATGAGCAGGCGGCAGTATTCGTCTGCTCATTTTGTGTATTCTGCTTTTTTTCAGAACAGGTGTTATAATCCATATCACTTAGAGACAGATCTGGTTTCTGAGTTCTAAAAATTCATGGAATCTGAAGTACAGATTCATCGTTTTATATGATTCAGAAGTGATGGTTTTCATCACATCAGTAAAATGTATTCCAGTTATAGCAAGAAGTATACAGGAGAGATAGACGAAACGTCTGTTTTATTTTTGTACCCGAAAGGAGGGAGCAGATGGAGGAGAATGATGGCATTCGCGCTCCGCCGACAGTTGTCTGACAGCAGTAGGAAAAGAAATGGAGGTGCGAATATAAGAAGAAAGAATCGGAGATATCTGGCAGCAGGTTTGACTGTATTTTCCCTGTTGTTTGGCGGTTTGCAGGTATGGGCTGCCGAGGAGCCGGATGCCGGATGGGAAACAAAGATACAGAAAGAAGAAAAAAGTAACATGGAAATACTGATCGCTTCGGAGCAGCCTTATACATATTTGAGTCAGATGAAAGAGCGTATACAGTTTGTGGGGGCACTTTCTCTGGGAGAGCTTTATCAGCTGCAGGAAATTTTACCTTATCTGATGATCAAAGAACACATTGGAAAAGAAAGGGCTGCGTGGGATACCAAAATGTATCTGGAAGTGGTTGAGGAATGGAAAAGACGGGAGGAAGCACTGATCAGTGAGGAAGAAAAGCAAAGCCTTACGGAAGCGCTTATAAAAATGCTTCCGGAAAACGGGCAATCTTATGTGATTGATGGAAAAGAAAGCCGGGTGGACAGTCTGCAGCGATATGGAGAGTTTTTGCAGACACAGGTGTCTTTTTCAGTGGAAGCATGCCTGGAAGAAATCCGAAACAGCAGAGCAGACGACAAAGAAGAGCCTGTTGAAAAAGAAGAAACATTGCCGGACAACGTGTCCAAAGAGCAGAAAGCAGAAGGCGCCTGCCGGATTGGAAATACATACTATGAGGATCTTTCGGCGGCTTTGCATGCAGTAAAGGATAATGAAACGATTTATATTGTACAGAGTCATACGATGAAGGATAGTTTTGTATATGTGGAAAAGACCAGAACGAGAAAGTTTCAGAATGTCCGGATTTTGCCCGAGGGCGGTCCGAGAACGGTCAGGATGCCGGACCGGCACAGGCTGGCATTTACAAAATCAAGTGTTGCGATCGGAAGTAAAGGAAGCGATCCATTGACATTTGATTTAAGTGGGACTTCCGTTCCGGATTCGGATAATTTGTATTGTGGTGCCATTTGTGCAAATAAGGGAAGTTCTGTGACATTTGAAAATTGCGTTTTTCAAAATGGAGATCAGCTGTCAAGATGGATGATTCACGGAGAATATGGTTCTGTAACAGTGGATCAGTGTAAATTTCAAAATTGCGACAATGGAGTGGGAGTTGTTACAGAGGCAAGTTCTGCATTCACGCCGACAGAAATCAGTTTTCGCGTGCAAAATTCTGTGTTTGATGGGATTGCGGATATCGGAGCGGTTCACTTTTCTATACATAGGGCCAATATCCGTGCCGAGATTCAGAACAATGTATTTAAAAACTGCCGGATCGGGATTGGCGGAATCCGAAGTGATGAAGCTCCATATACCGGACCGATAAGTGCACGGATTCAGGGAAATACGTTTCAGAACTGTTATATCGGGGAAAGCTTCAGTCAGGGTACTTCGGTTGCAGCTTCTGCGTTTCAGGTAAATGTGTCCAATGAGAGGTATCATGGATGGCAAAGTACTTCACAGCATCCGAATGTGGGAGATCTCTACTCAGGATGGTTCAGTACCGGATTTTGCAATTCCAATGTAGAAGCAAGTGTGAATGGATGCAGCTATGAGAATGGCGTCCATGGAATTGCAACGATGAGTAAAGGGCGCACGGTGGTTAATAATACGACTCTGGCAAGAAACAATGCAAGAGAAGCTAATACGGAACAGTGCGGACAGAAAGGAAACGGTGGAGGTATCTTTCTCAATGGAGGAACGATTATATGGAATAGCGGAACGATTTGTGAGAATCAGGCAGATCGGGGAGGCGCCATTTATTTAAAGGATGGGGAGATTCTTTTGAAAGACGGCAGTTTTTATGGAAATCGTGCACAAAACCGGGGCGGAGGAATCTACAATCAGAATGGAACCGTGAAACAGGAAGGGGGAAATTTTTCCGCGAATACGGCAGAGATCGGTTCCGGTGTTTATCAGGATGGAATTTACCAGATGAGTGGTTCAGCATTGGTAGATGAAGGGAATGACGTATATCTGCCAGCTGAAAAATACATTGAGGTAATGCAAAAGCTTCAGTCTGTTCCTACGGCAAGAGTTACACCGGACCGATATGAGAATGGCAGAATGGTGGTAAAGGTAAATTATGGAAACCGTACAGGAAGTATGGAGTGGGAGCGGTTTTTGCTGACACCACAAAGCAGATATTGCCTGCGCCCGGGAGATTATCAGGATCGGCGTGCAGGTACTTTAAAAGAAGCAGTTACGATCAGCAGTGAATATACGGTGCAGTATGATAAAAACACGAAAGCACAGGTGGAACAGATGCCGGAACCGTCTGTCAAATACTGGTATGAGAAAGCAGCGGTTTCGGAACAGATTCCAAAATGGCTGGACGTACCGTTTCTGGGATGGAATGAAAATCAGACGGCGAAAGAGGGACAGTATCAGCCGGGAGAAAATCTTCCTGCTGAGAAAAATCAGGATCTGACGCTGTATGCAATCTGGGAGGACCGGGTATCGATCCGTTATCTGGGAAATCACGCAGAAGAAGGACAGGAAAAGTCGGAAATTGTTTCTTATGAGGATTGTCTCCAAAACGGATACCGGATTCAGAAAAATAAAGGCTATACAGATTATAAGAGGAACAGACATACATTTGCAGGCTGGGATCAGCGTGCGGATGTGGGCGCAAAAGAAGCGGCATTTCAGGAAAATCGCGAAAACAGAATTTCTTATGAAGAACTTCGAAAGATTGCTGCCAGTCAGAGAACCGAAACCGGGGAGAGCAGGGAAATGGCAAAAGTGGCATTGTATGCGATCTGGGACCGGGCTCCGGAGATTTCAGCACCGGATAAAGAGTACTTTGAAGGAGAGACCGTAAAAAAGGAGGATCTGTTGAAAGATGTTCAGAGTACGGATCGGGAAGATGGGGAATTAACTACGCAGATTAAGATCGTTCAGATTGAATATGCGCCCGGCAGACTGACAGAAGACGGAAAAGCGGATAAAGAGGTGAAAACATGGAAAGACGGAATGTCATCCGAAGAACTTCTGGATACGTGGTTTTTGCAGCTGGATAAAAAAGACAGCCCGGTCACACATAAAGTCGTATATCAGGTTACGGACAGCATTGGAAATATTACAGAAGAGTCCTGCAGCGTTAAGATCAAATATAATGAATTTCCGGTGATTGAAGCACAGGATCGCTATTTTACTCTTCAAGAGGCACAGCAGGGTGCAATTACGGAAGAAGTGTTAAAGACTCAGGCAATATCAGAAGGAAAAGTAAAAGCCAATGATACGGAAGAAGGAGATCTTTCTGAAAAATTGAAACTGCTTGATTTTCATCCGGAGGAATTTCAAAAATTTACGGATTCAGGGTATATCGTGTTGAATTGGCATGTTCAGGACAGCATGGGTCCGGATGGCAAAGGAAAAGAAACGGTTCGGCCGTTTACTGTGTATGTTGTCAAGGATGGAGAAATTCCAAAAGCACCGCATAAACAGAATGTTCGTTTTATCAGTGAAAAATATTATCGGATCAATGAGAATGTGGATGCAGACGCTCTGACAGAGGACGAAAAAGAAGCATACAGTAAAAACGGAGGACTTCATGTAGACTCCAAATGGTATCAGGAACAGGAGTATCAGGATGTGATCGAAAAAACATGGAAAAAGAATGGTGGAAAAGTATATCGTTTTACGCATGAGGATGCCAGAAGAGCGGAAGAATTTGTGGATACCCACGGAATCGGAAACAGTCGGGATGAGAATGCACTGGCGATGTTTGCAAATGAGTTTCTGAAATAAATTGACAATATCGAGTATCGATAATATAATGAATGTATAAATTATCGATACTCGATATTTCTTTTTGGGAGGAGGAAATCTCATGAGAACAAAGAAAAGAGTGTTTCGTAGTTTTGGATATCTGGAATGCGATGCATTTGCAGAATATCTAAAGGAAATGGCAGCATCTGGATGGCATTTTTCATTTCCGGAATTTACTACATCTGTTATAATTAGAAAATTTTACGTCTTTCAGTGGAAGAACCTCTGACAAAAGAACAGATTCAGGTTGTGGAAGAACGACTGAAATTGAAAGAATAAAGAAGGGTGTGGATTATGGCAAGAGAGCAGTTTCAGACACTGACAGAGCCGATGTATTATATTTTGATCGCGTTATCCGAAGAATGCTGTGGAGTGGACATTATGGAAAAGGTGCAAAAAATTTCCGGCGGAAGAGTGAAGGTTGGTCCGGGAACGCTGTATACAATGCTGTCTAAATTTGAGGAAAATCAGATTATTTTCAGGACAAAAGAAGAAGGAAGAAGAAAGTCTTATGTGATCACAGAACATGGAAGAAAATTGCTGCAGGAAGAGCACGAAAGATTATGTATCATGCTGGCAGATTGGAATGGATATTTTGACAAAAACTTGCTATACTACAATAATAGACAAGAGAAGAAGGAGAACGAAAGATGAATATATTTGATATTCTCGGACCGGTTATGGTAGGACCATCCAGTTCCCATACTGCGGGAGCAGCAAGGATCGGCTATATTACAAGAAAGCTGCTGGGGAGCCAACCGAAAAAAGCAAGGATCGGATTGAGCGGTTCTTTTGCGGCAACAGGGAGAGGACACGGAACAGATCGTGCTCTGGTAGCAGGGCTTTTGGGGATGAAACCAGATGATATGCGGATTCCGGATAGTTTTTCTGTTGCAAAACAGGAAGGACTGGAGTTTGAAATATACAATACACAGATTAAAGAAGCGCATCCAAATACAGCGCTTTTGGATGTAGAAGGAGTTGACGGAAAGACGATCGTGGTGCAGGCATCATCTCTTGGCGGCGGGAGAATTATGCTCAATGAACTGGATGAAATCACCGTAAACTGTACAGGCGCCTGTCCGACATTGATCATAAGAAACGAAGATAGCCCGGGACAAGTGGCAGAGGTGACTTCTGTATTATATGGAAAGAAAGTCAATATTGCCACACTTCAGCTTCACAGGGACAAGCGGGGCGGTTATGCGGTTATGGTGATTGAAACGGATCAGCCTGTAGAACCGGACACGATTCGGGATCTGGAACGTTTAAACGGTATCAGCAAAGTGACTTACATTGAGACAGAGGGGGTATAGCGGATGGCATTTCATTCATTAGAGGAGATTCAAAAATCCTGCCGGGAGAAGAACGTTTTGTTTTGGAGAGCGGTCCTTTTAGAAGATATGGCAGATCGATCTGTGACAGAGACGGAGTCAATGCAGTCGATGCAGCAGATGTGGACAGCGATGAAATCAGCGAGTGAGCAGTATGACAGGACGCAGGTCTCTGCCAGCGGACTGGTCGGAAAGATGGGGGCGCAGATGGAGGAATACCGTCAGAGTAAAGAGCCGCTGTGCGGTCCATTTGTCTCAAAGGTGATCGCAAGAGCATTGGAGATGGGAGAATCCAATGCCTGTATGAAGCGGATCGTGGCAGCACCGACAGCAGGTGCATGCGGGGTGCTGCCGGCTGTACTGGTTCCCCTTTATGAAGAAGAACGGGTATCGGAAGATGAGGTGATCCATGCATTGTATACCGCGGCCGGTATCGGCCAGGTGATCGCATCCCGTGCATTTATTGCCGGAGCGGCAGGTGGATGTCAGGCGGAGATTGGAGCGGCATCTGCAATGTTTTTACAGGGTGGAGATGAAGAGCAGATCTCACATGGAGCGGCCATGGCGCTGAAAAATCTGTTGGGACTGGTGTGTGATCCGGTAGCCGGTCTTGTGGAAGTACCCTGTGTAAAGAGAAATGTGATCGGAGCTGTCAATGCTTTATCATCTGCGGATATGGCACTGGCGGGAATTACCAGCAGGATTCCGCCGGATCAGGTGATCGATGCGATGAAGGAGGTCGGAGAGAGTATGCACGTCTCTCTGCGTGAGACAGGAGAAGGCGGAGTTGCCAATACGCCGGAAGCGCGGAAAATCAAGGAAAAACTGGGAATGTAGTATGGTTTGCAGAAAAAATCGTTGACAACAAAAGGAAAATGCTTTATAGTTTTCTTAAATAAAAGGGAGTAACCAGCGCTTATGGCGTGCACGATGTCGTCAATACGATGGAAAAGTTCATCCGTATCGTGATTAAATGGTGAGACTTTTGTTGCATACATAACTTGCAATAAAAGTCTCTTTTTTATTGCATAAAAGAAATGGAGGAATGAATGTGAAAAACTATTATCAGTTTTCTGCAGAAGAAGTCAAACAGGATATTAATGGAAAACAAGAGCCGTTGACAGCTGCGGAAGTAAAAGCACATCAGGAGAAGTTCGGACCAAACGAACTGGTAGAAGGGAAGAAAAAGACCACACTTCAGATCTTTCTGGAGCAATACAAAGATTTCCTTGTGATCATTTTGATCGCTGCAGCGATCGTCTCCGGATTTTTAGGAGATGCGGAGAGTGCCATTGTTATCCTGATCGTAATCACGATCAATGCGATTCTTGGTACGGTACAGACCGTGAAGGCAGAGCAGTCGCTGGCCAGTCTGAAAAAGCTCTCCGGACCGGAAGCAAAAGTATTGCGTGACGGAAGTGTTGTTCCGATTCCATCTGCAGAAGTAACAGTCGGAGATATCGTTATGCTGGATGCGGGAGATTATATTCCTGCAGACGGACGTCTTTTGGAGAGCGCCAGTCTGAAAGTAGACGAGAGTGCTCTGACAGGAGAAAGTCTTGGTGTAGAAAAAATGACAGATGCCATTGAAGGCGAGGTTCCGCTTGGAGACCGTACGAATATGGTATATTCCGGAAGCTTTGTCACATACGGAAGAGGTTCTTTTGTAGTAACTGGTATCGGTATGGAGACTGAGGTCGGTAAGATCGCAAGTCTGTTAAAGACCACATCTGAAAAGAAAACGCCACTGCAGGTGAATCTGGATCAGTTCGGACAGAAACTTTCCATCATCATTCTGGTGTTCTGTGGTATTTTATTTGGAATCAATGTATTCCGCGGTGGTAATATCGGAGATGCGTTCCTGTTTGCAGTTGCACTTGCAGTTGCAGCGATTCCAGAGGCACTTAGTTCTATCGTAACAATCGTACTTTCTTTCGGTACACAGAAGATGGCAAAAGAACATGCGATTATCCGAAAACTGCAGGCAGTGGAAGGTCTGGGAAGTGTTTCTATTATCTGTTCTGATAAAACAGGTACCCTGACTCAGAATAAGATGACAGTCGAGCAGTATTATGTCAATGAAACAGTGATTCCTGCAGATAAGATCGATGTGAAAGATTCTGAGCAGGAAAAACTGATGTATTTCAGTATTTTGTGTAATGATTCTACGAACGTAGATGGTGTGGAGATCGGAGATCCGACAGAGACAGCCCTGATCAATCTGGGAAGCAAGCTTGGTCTGGATATTCAGAAGATCCGTGGAGAATATCCGCGTGAGAGCGAAAATCCATTTGACAGTGACAGAAAACTGATGTCTACAAAGCACACGATTGATGAGACACCGATCATGGTTGTCAAAGGTGCGGTTGATGTCATTATGGGACGTACAGCAAGCATCCAGTGTGGAGATGAAGTGCGTGCCATTACTCCGGAAGATATTGAAAAAATCGAAGCACAGAATCAGAGCTTTTCAAGAGAAGGGCTTCGTGTTCTCGGATTCGCCTACAAGGCAGTATCTGCGGAAGAAGAGTTGTCTCTGGAAGATGAAAACAATCTGACATTCCTTGGTCTGATCGCTATGATGGATCCGCCGAGAGAGGAATCTATGGCAGCGGTTGCGGAATGTAAGAGAGCGGGTATTCGTCCGATCATGATCACAGGTGACCATAAAGTGACAGCGGCAGCGATTGCAAAACGAATCGGAATTCTGGAAGATGAATCAGAAGCATGCGAAGGTGCAGTGATTGATTCGATGTCCGATGAGGAACTGAAAAACTTTGTAGAAGGTATTTCTGTTTACGCACGTGTTTCACCGGAGCATAAGATCCGTATCGTACGTGCATGGCAGGAAAAAGGAAACATCGTAGCCATGACAGGAGATGGTGTCAATGATGCACCGGCGCTCAAACAGGCAGATATCGGAGTTGCTATGGGTATCACAGGAAGTGAAGTATCAAAGGATGCTGCTTCTATGGTACTGACAGATGATAACTTTGCAACAATCGTCAAAGCAGTAGAGAACGGAAGAAATGTTTACCAGAACATTAAGAATTCCATTCAGTTCCTGCTCTCCGGTAACTTCGGAGCAATCCTGGCAGTATTATATGCATCTATCGCAGGACTTCCGGTTCCATTTGCACCGGTACATCTGTTGTTCATCAATCTTTTGACAGACAGTCTTCCGGCTATTGCCCTTGGACTGGAGCCGCATTCGAAAAAGGTAATGGATGAAAAACCGAGACCGATGAATGAATCAATCCTGACAAAAGATTTCCTGACAAAGATCGGAACAGAAGGTCTTTGCATCGGAATCACGACAATGATCGGATTTATGATCGGTCTGACGGGAGAAGGCGGAAACGCAGTACTTGCCAGCACAATGGCATTTGGAACATTGTGTACAGCAAGGCTGGTACACGGATTTAACTGTAAGTCTGATTATCCGGTAATCTTCTCCAAGAGATTCTGGAACAATATTTATCTGATCGGAGCATTCCTGCTTGGTCTGGTATTGATCACTTGTGTAATGACGATTCCGGCACTGGATGAAGTCTTCAAAGTACAGACACTGACCTTTACACAGTTGCTGATCGTATATGGTCTGGCACTTGTAAATCTTCCGATCATTCAGCTGATGAAAAAAATCAAACTGATGTTCAGAAAAAATAAATAAATAGGCAATGAAAAAGTCCCATTGGAAAGTTTGATCCAATGGGACTTTTTTCTGCCCTTTTCAGGTGTGACGTTTGATCGTCTCTTTTAATACATATTTTTTATCACTGTAGCGGTCTACAATATAACGGTTTGCTTTTTTCTCCAGATCGTCGGAAAGTGGAGCGAGGGTTATTTCTTCACCGTATTTGCGCTTCAGCGCCCGCTCTAACAGATAGTCACAAACCTGCGGATTCTTCGGAAGAAGAGGTCCGTGCAGGTAGGTTGCGATTACATTCTTGTATACAACGCCTTCATAACCGGATTTTCCGGTATTTCCCAGTCCGAAAAATACTTTTCCAAATGGAGTGTGATCTCCGATATAAGTGCGGCCTCCATGGTTTTCAAATCCTACAACAGGAGTGTCAAACAGCGGACTGTTCAGGATAATGTTGCGGATGAGACGCTCCGGTTCCCATTCGGTCGTGATATCCAGAATGCCAAGACCTTCGATCATCTTTTTATCGGTTTTATAATATTTGCCGAGCAGCTGATAGCCGCCGCAGACGGCAAGCACAACGCCGTTATCCTCTACATATTCTTTGAAATCCTTGCGAATCTCTTTTAGATATCCGCAGACGAGCTCTTGTTCTCTGTCAGAACCTCCGCCCAGAAGTACGATATCCAATTTGGAAAAGTCAATGTTATCTCCGGAGAGTACGGGAATGACTTCTGCCTCGATTCCGCGCCAGTTGAGACGTTTTCGGAAACACTGGATATTTCCGCGGTCTCCGTACAGATTCAACAGGTCGGGGTATAAGTGTCCAATCGTCAGTTTCATGCCTGTTCTCCTTTCTGTTCCTTTGTATTTTGCGCCAGTTCTTTGAGCATTCGGTTTGTGCGGTAAAGCCCGGAGTAGTTGACAATGATGTAGAGATTTTTCGTTCCGTTTTCGGTCAGCTCTTCAACACGGGAGCGCATATCATCAGTTGAAGTACAGTCGATGTCCTCATATTTGAGACGAAGCCCCATATCATGCTTGCGGGTTCCGCACGTTGTGATGGTAGCTGCATTGCTGTCTGCAAGATACTGGAAATCGACATCCCAAAGCCAGGAAACATCTTCTCCGTCCTGGTAGGTATCATTGATCTGAATGATAATATCCTTTGGTTTTGGATCTTTTAAGACGAGAGAAATCTTCTGCTGGAATCCGATCGGGTTTTTGGACAGGTGAAGCTGTACTCTGGCACCGTTGATCATCAGGATTTCTTCCCGGTTGTTTCCATAGTCAAAAGACTCTGCCATCTCTTTAAAATGTGCCATCGGGGCATGCATAGTATGCAGTGCCGTATAGGCAGCAAGAGTGTTGTAAATATTGTAAGGCGTCCGTACCGTAGAATCCAGGTGCAGATCTCCCATATCGAAGGCGTAGAGTTCGTCTTTGAGCGTGATCTGTGTGGCTGTAAAATCAGGATCCGGGCGCTCCCATCCGCAGTTCGGGCAGTGATAAATTCCAAGCTGTCCATAATGGAAGAAATCATACTGCAGTTTCTTTCCGCATTTTCGGCAGAAAATACTTTCCCGGATCTCAGAGCGGGAGATGTCATCAAAAATCTGTTCGCTGATCCCGTATGTCACAAACGGATTGCCGCTTGTTTCCGCCAGGGAATAGGAAAGAATATCATCGCAGTTGATGATCAGTGTCGTATCCGGGACACTGGTGACGGCTGTTTTCAATTTGTCAAAGGTAATATCTACTTCACCGAACCGGTCCAGCTGATCTCTGGAAATATTTGTCAAAAGCGCACAGTCCGGTTTTAACTGAGGGAGAACTCCCACAGATGCGATCTCATCGACCTCAATGCAGGCATAATCCGCATTCAGCTGTCCGTGCTTGTCTGTGGCCAGAACAAATGCCGAAATAATCCCGTTGAGCATGTTGGCTCCGGTACGGTTGATGATCACGGTTTTTCCCTCGGCCTTCAATGCTTTGTATAAAATGGCATTGGTCGTTGTTTTCCCGTTAGTTCCCATGGTAACGATCGTCTTCTCCCGGATCTGGGAAGCCATGACGCTTAAAATATTGGGATCGATCAATCTTGCCACATATCCGGGGAGGGTAACGCCGCTTCCGCGGTTTAATTTTTTGATCAGGGCACTTGTCCCTTTTGCACATGTAATTGCAAGTCTGCTTCTTAATTTCATAGTAATCCACTATCATCCTTTTCTTTGAAATACTTGTATTATTATAAGGGAAATGGAGGAAGAAGACAAGGAATCTGTATGATTTTCCTGTTTTAGAAGAAGAGTTTTTGAAGATTTTCTAAAGTTTCCTGGAATCTACTGGAAAAACGCATTCAGTGTGTTAAAATGTAAGCAATTATACGAAACAAAGATCCTATCAGGATTGGACATACGGAAGGAAGCGAGAAAAATGCGGCAGAAAAAGCGTGGAGAAAGAAGAGTAAAACGAAGCATAGACGAAACGCAGACGATGGAGATCACACTGGAGAAGCGGATTCCCACCACAAGATACCGACCGGATCATCAGACGGGGCTGACTGCGCAGCAGGGGCAGGAGCATC
>OBYC01001010.1_pt1 | contig 12891 bp, 9 predicted proteins | sample 1550651 | NCBI WGS metagenome assembly OBYC01 (sample SAMEA2580181, study PRJEB22360) | human gut metagenome | biome: human gut; feature: human-associated habitat; material: faeces | place: Denmark | collected 2008/2010
GCGCACGCCAGCACTGCCAGCGGCCAGACGCAGGCCAGTGCCACCACCAGCTGCTGCAAGCCGTTCACAAAGCTGCTCCAGCCGGTGGCAAAGGCGGTGCCGATGCGGGAGAAAAAGCCCTCGTCCGCAGGGGTGTAGGTCTGCACCTCGTTCAGGTCGATATACACGGTGCACTGCTGCACCTGATCGCTGTACCAGTCCAGCTGACTCTGCCAGCTTTCGATCTGGGATTGCACTTCGGTAAGGGAGTCCTCGATCTGCAGCAGGTCGGAAAGATTTTCGGCCTTTGCCTGCAATTGCTGTAAGCGGGTGCGCTGTGCCTGCAGGTTAGAAAGCCGCGCGGACACGTCCATATACTGAGTGGTCACGTCATCGGCCTGCTGGCTGCGGTAGGTCACATTACCGGCAGCGGCCACAGCTTCCAGAAAGCTCTGGTAGTTGGCCTGCGGTACCCGGTAGGTCAGGTTGACCGAGCGGCTGGAACCGGTGCGCGTGTACTCGCTGCTGGATTCCAGATAGCCGCCTGCTTCGGCAAGGGCGCTGTCCAGCGCACTGCGGGCAGCTTCGTAGTCCTTGCTTTCCAGCGTCAGGTTGGCAGTGTAGATGATCTTGGCACTGTCCACCGCAGGGGCAGCAGCTTCGGTGCTGCCGGTGCCGCTGTACTCCGTTTCCAGAGAGCGGTCGTCTGCCTCCAGACTGTAATTCACCGCCTCGGGGGCGCTGTCCAGCGCGGCGTGCTGGACAGCAAAGCTGTCCGATGCCACAGAAGCGGCAGAGCTGTTGGCAGCGCCTTCGGCTGCGTACAGGGCGGGCGCGCTGCTTTTGGCGCTGCCCATCCCGATGCCCAGATGCAGGGTGCTGTAACCCAGCACACACACAGCCAGACAGGCAGCCAGCGTGCCCAGCTGCTTTACCGGGAAGTGGATGGGCTTTTTCTTCTTGGTTTCGGTGTTCAGGGGTGCTGCGGGTGCAGCGGTTTGCGGGGCAGGGGCGGCCATCATAGGCTCAGCCTTTTCCTCTGCAGTCAGGGTGTCGGTCATGGCCAGCAGTTTTGCCTTCAGATCGTCCGGGGCAGTCAGGTCATCGACCTCCATCTTGTATTCATACCACCTCATCTTCGATCTCCTCCTTCAGCATCGTATGTAACTGTGCCCGTGCGCGCCGCAGCCAGCTTAGTACCGTGTTTGTGGGCACCGCCATCATCCGCCCGATCTCTGCCGCAGTGTATCCTTCGTAGTAATGCAGATAGATGGCATTGCGGTAGTTTTCCGGCAGCGTGCGGATGGCATCCAGCACACTGCCGTCCTCCGCAAGGACATCGGGGGCGGGCAGGTTCTCGTCCAGCTCGGTGTCCTTTTGGTGGGCGGCGCGGGTCAGGTCCCGGCAGCGGTTGATGGCCACCCGCAGCAGCCATGCTTTGAGATGCTCCTCACTCTCAAAGATGCCGTTGTAGTGCAGCAGCTTTTCAAACACATCCTGCACCACATCCTCAGCATCGGCTGTGCAGCGGCAATTATGCACCGCAGTGCGGTAGACGGTGTCGCTGTAACGCTGCACCGCCAAGGTAAAAACTTCGTTTCTGGTCAGCTGTCCCATTGTATAAACTCTCCTTGGATGCCCGGAAGCGGGCTTCTCGATGGAATGTTTGTGGTTCTCACGGGGACGTTCACTCAATATACGGCTCAGCATCCCCGATTATTGCAGAACAAAACCCGGTTCCTTCCATTTTTTGTGTGCCGGACGCACCGGACCGCAAGGCACGTCCACGTTCTCCGACAGGGGTTGGATATCCTGCCGGTTTACCGGTCAGTATACCACGGAATCGCAAAAAGTAAAAGAGGGGAGCCCTTCCTTATTTATAGACCCTTTGCAGCAGCGCCAGCCGCTCGGAGAGAAAGGTCTCAGCCTTGGGGTGGTGCAGCCAGCATTTGCCGCTTGTGCTGTGCACCAGTTTCTGCGCCAGTGCGGCAGGGGCGGTGTCAATCGCCATCACGTCCTGCATGGTCAGTTGCAGGGTGAGCGCCGCCGGTACATCCGGCAGCGGCGGCAGCGGCACCGCCACGGTCAGGCGGGTGCACTCCTCGGTCAGCAGAAGGGCGGCGGGGGTGCCGTCCGGCTGCACTTGTAGGCTGCTGTATAAAAGCTGCATCCGGGCAGGGGAGAGCAGCCGGGTCAAGCCCTCTGCCGGGGCAGCCGCAAGCTGTAAATACCCGGCGGCTTCCTCCCGGTAGATGCGCCGGGCAGGGGCGTGCAGCCCTGCGTAGAGGGCGGGCAGCATAAAGCTGCCGCTTTTTTCCAGCGCCTGCTGCGCCAGCAGATAGAACTCGGTCAGCGGGTACGCCGCATCCGGCTGCGGCATCCCGAAATCCGGCCGCGATACATGTATACCGCACATGGGAACCTCCGTGTTTTTCTTGACATTTCGTGCAAAATAGGCTATACTGCAAAGAGAAAGGGTGCTGGCTGCAATGGTCAGTTTCCTTCGGCTAAGTAGTCAATAAGAATGACCGCTCAGTGTTTGTGAGACTGTGGGCGGTCATTTTTATTTTAACATACTTTCCACAGTATTACAATCAAATTTCGGATTGTAAACCCTTTGCAAACTTTTCCGTTGACCTGCGGCGCACCGGTGCGGTATACTCGGGCACAGATGCCTTGCAAAACGAAAAAACAGAGGGGAAAACTGACTATGAAAGACAAAAAACTGACTACCTACCAGATGGCCGTTACCGCTGTGATGGCTGCCGTGCTGTGCGTGCTGGGCCCGCTGACCGTGCCCATCGGAGCCGTGCCCATCTCGCTGGCAAACTTTGTTATCTGCCTGACTGCGTGGCTGCTGGGGCCGAAGTTCGGCACCCTGAGCGTGGTCCTCTATCTGGCACTGGGCACCATCGGTATTCCGGTGTTCTCCGGCTACGGCGCCGGCCTTGCCAAGCTGGCAGGCCCTACCGGCGGTTATCTGGTGGGCTATCTGCTGCTGGCCTTCATCGGCGGTATGTTCATTGAAAAGAGCAAGGGCAACCCGGTGGTCTCCGCTGTGGGTCTGGTGCTGGGCGATGCCGCCTGCTATGTGCTGGGCACGGCATGGTTCGTGTTCCAGATGCAGTGCGAGCTGGGCTATGCGCTGACCGTCTGTGTCTACCCCTTCATTGCGCTGGACTTGGGCAAGATCGTGGTTTCCTGCATCGTTGGTGCGCTGCTGCGTAAGCGCCTGACGCAGGCAGGCGTGCTGAAGCTGCAGAATGCAGTTTCGGAATGATTGCGAATTACTTTTGAAAAGAATAAGCCCGGAAGGTCTGCGAGCCTTCCGGGCTTATCTCTTTATTCCTGATACCCCAAGGTGGCCGCCATGACCGCCTTGATGGTGTGCATCCGGTTCTCGGCCTCGTCAAACACGATGCTCTGGGGGCCTTCGAATACCTCGTCGGTCACCTCCATGGCATCGCGGCCAAAGCGCTCGCCCATCTCCTTGCCCACGGTGGTCTTGTGGTCGTGGTAGGCGGGCAGACAGTGCATAAATACTGCATCCGGACCTGCAATATTCATCAGATCCTGATTGATCTGGTAGGGAGCCAGATCGTGGATGCGCTCCGCCCATACCTCTACCGGTTCGCCCATGGATACCCACACATCGGTGTACAGTACGTCCGCGCCCTTTGCGGCCTTGACGGGGTCCTCCTCAAAGGAGAGGGTCGCCCCGGTCTGGGCGGCAATGGCCTGACACTGCTCTACCAGCGCGGGGTCGGGCTGATACTTTTTGGGTGCACAGGCGGTAAAGTGCAGACCCATCTTGGCGCAGCCCACCATCAGGCTGTTGCCCATGTTGTAGCGGGCATCGCCGAAGTAAACGAAGTGGATGCCCTTCAAGTGGCCGAAATGCTCCTGAATGGTAAGGAAATCGGCTAAGATCTGGGTGGGATGGAACTCGTTGGTCAGGCCGTTCCACACCGGAACACCGGCGTAGTGCGCCAGTTCTTCCACGATCTGCTGGCCGTAGCCCCGGTACTCGATGCCGTCAAACATCCGTCCCAGCACCCGGGCGGTATCGGCGATGGATTCCTTTTTGCCGATCTGACTGCCGGAGGGGTCCAGATAGGTCACCTCCATGCCAAGATCGTGGGCGGCTACCTCAAAGCTGCAGCGGGTGCGGGTGGAGGTTTTTTCAAAGATCAGGGCGATGTTCTTGCCCCGCAGCTGGTCGTGCCGGATACCGGCCTTCTTTTTGGCTTTCAGGTCAGCAGCCAGCTCCAGCAGCTGACCGATCTCGGCAGGGGTGTAGTCCAATAGCTTCAAAAAGCTGCGATTTTTCAGTTCCATTGTATATTTCCCTCTCTATGCAAGCACGCTTGAATATTTATTCAAGCTATGATCCTATTATAGTACGTTGCATCAGGAAGGTCAAGAGGGAGCTTACAGTTCCAGCTCTGCCCGGCGTCCGGTGGGCTTATAGGGGGTCAGCCGGACACCGGCGTGCTCGAACATGAACCGCGCCGCAATGCTGGAATCGCTGTCGTGATACTTGTCGCCGTAGTACACCACCTCGGCAATGCCGGACTGGATGATGGCCTTGGTGCACTCGTTGCAGGGGAACAGGGTCACATACACCCGGGCACCCTTCAGGTTGTTGTGGGCGCTGTTGAGGATGGCGTTCAGCTCGGCATGGCAGACATACATATATTTGGTCTGCAGAGGGGCACCCTCCCGCTCCCAAGGCATCTCGTCATCGCTGCAGCCCATGGGCATCCCGTTGTAGCCCAGAGAAAGGATCTTATTTTCCGGGCTTACGATGCACGCACCCACCTGACTGTTGGGGTCCTTGGAGCGCATGGCGGTAAGCAGCGCAATGCCCATAAAATATTCGTCCCAGTTGATATAATCCTCGCGTTTCATCGCGTAAAACCTCCTGCCCTTTCCAACGGGTCTGCGGCTTGACAAACCCGGAAAAATAGACTATACTACGAATAGAAAGAGCGCTGCCCGGCAAAACGGCTCCGCTCCTCATGGATCAAATGACCAAAAGATCAAGTGACCGTGGCTTGGGGAAGCGCTGGCGGTCACTTTTTCTTTTTGCCGTTGTCATGGTGTTTTTCTCTCTGCTCGAGTTTCCATGTGATTTCAAAGGTCACATGTACGATGGTGACGATGAGCGTCAGAAGCATCAGAATCTCGGAGATCGACATCCAACATCCCTCCTTCCGCCGAAAGCATCAGGAGAGATCACTTCAAAAAGCTGCCCTCCTGACACCTGCTTCACTCTGGGGTGAATTTGCAGAACCAGTGAGGACACAGAGCCGCCTTGCGTTTTGGGTCAACGCCCTTACCGCCGAAGCGGCACTTACAGCATATCACAAAACCCGCATATTTGCAACGAAAACTCCCGGCTCCGCACCTATACGCGCTGCCGGGAGTTCTGCTTTTTTCAGTCCGTCCGTTTTACACCCCAATGTCAACTTGCACAAAACAGTGCCCGGAAGTTTGGCAGGCGTTTTTGCTAAATTTTGAAACGATATATTTAAAAATCGTTTCAGATGTGGTATTATCTTTGTAAAATATGCCACAAAAACGGAGAGAACGCTCCGTGCGGCGGAAATGAGGGAAAAACCGATATGAAATACGCAAGCAACAACATCCGCAATATTCTGATTGCCGGCCATGCCGGCAGCGGCAAGACCACGCTGACCGAAGCATTGGTCTATTTTTCGGGCGCTGCCGAGCGTATGGGCCGGGTTGAGGACGGTACCACGATTTCGGACTTTGATCCCGAGGAAGCAAAGCGCAAGGCCAGCCTGTCGGCTTCCGTTGTGCCGGTGGAGTACGAGGGCATCAAGTACAACCTGATCGATGCACCGGGTCTGTTCGACTTTGAAGCAGGCGAGTACGAGGGCATCCGCGCCGCCGAGAGCGTGCTGGTGTGTGTGTCCGGCCGCAGCGGCGTTACCGTGGGCGCAGAAAAGGCGTTCCAGCTGGCACGCAAAAATGGCAAGGCCACCATGGTGTTCGTCTCCAAGTGCGATCTGGAAAACGCCAACTACTTCAAGATCCTTGAGGACATGAAGATCCGCTTCGGCTCCACCGTCTGCCCCTGTGTCGTGCCCGCAAAGCTGGATGACGGCACCCCTGTGTACATCAACCTGTTCAGCCAGAAGGCCTTCAAGTACGAGAGCGGCAAGCAGATCCAGGTAGATCTGCCGGACATCGGCCACCGCTTCCAGGGCTTGATCGAGGCTATGAGCGAAGCCATTGCAGAAACTGACGATGAGCTGATGGAAAAGTTCTTCGGCGGCGAGCCCTTTACCACCGAGGAAATCGTGGAGGGTATGCGCAAGGGCGTTAAGGACGGCCTGATCACTCCCGTGTTCTGCGGCAGCGCCGTAAATCTGCAGGCACTGGATATGCTGCTGTTCAATATGCACAAGCTGCTGCCCAGCCCGGAGCACGAAGCCAGCACGCTGGCCGAGGACGCCAACGGCGAGCCGGTGGAGCTGCACTGCACCGAGGACGAGCCCACTGCCGCCTACGTCTTTAAGACTGTGGCTGACCCGTTCGTGGGCAAGCTGAGCTATCTGCGCGTTATCAGCGGCAAGGTGACCGCTGGCGAGCCGCTGACCAACGCCCGCACCGGCGAGGTGGAAAAGATCACCAAACCCCTGACCGTCCTTGGCAAGAAGCAGATGGAAAACGACGGCATCGGTGCCGGTGATATCGGCGCTGTGGCAAAGCTGGTGAGCGCAAAGACCGGCGATACCCTGTGCGATGCAGACCGCGTGGTCAAGCTGCCTGCACCCGTGTTCCCCAAGCCCAGCCTGTTCATGGCTGTTACCGTTGCCAAGAAGGGCGATGAGGGCAAGATCTCCAGCGCACTGGCACGCCTGATGGAAGAAGACCCCACCCTGTGCTACATCAACAACGCCGAGACCCATCAGCAGGTCATCGGCGGCTTGGGCGAGCAGCATCTGGACGTGGTCAAGGCCAAGCTGAAGAACAAGTTCGGCGTGGAGATCGGTCTGGAAGCTCCCCGCATCGCCTACCGCGAGTCCATCCGCAAGGCCTGCCAGAAGCAGGGACGCCATAAAAAGCAGACCGGCGGCCACGGCCAGTTCGGTGATGTTATCATCAACTTCGAGCCCTGCGACAGCGAGCAGGTGGTGTTTGAGGAGAAGGTGTTCGGCGGCAGCGTGCCCAAGAACTTCTTCCCCGCTGTGGAAAAGGGCGTGCGTCTGGCTGCCGAAAAGGGCGTGCTGGCAGGCTACCCTGTGGTCGGCCTGAAAGCTACCCTGCTGGACGGCAGCTACCACCCGGTAGACAGCTCTGAAATGGCCTTTATCATGGCTGCAAAGCTGGCATATAAGGCTGCTATGCCAGAGGCTGGCCCCGTGATTCTGGAGCCCATCCACACCCTGAAGGCTCATGTGCCGGGCGACAACACCGGCGACATCATGGGCGATGTGACCAAGCGCCGCGGCCGCGTGCTGGGCATGGAGCCGGACGAGGACGGCTTGCAGACCATCATCGCCGAGGTGCCGCTGGCAGAGCTTGCAAACTTTACCACCTTTATCCGGCAGACCACGCAGGGCCGCGGCTGGTTCACTACCGAGTTTGCCCGCTACGAGATCCTGCCCGAGATGCTGGTGCCTGCCGTTGTGGAGCAGGCCAAGAAGCTGGGCAATCTGGACGAAGCTGCAGACGACTGAGCCCTGAACCCCTGATTTGACATTTCCCCGAGCCCCCGCCGACACTTTTTTCCCTCTGTCGGCGGGGGCTTTTTTGCGTTTGTGACGTGTTTTTTGACAGAACTGCCAAAAAACCAGATCGGAATTCGTCATCTGCACTTTTTTACCAGATTTTTCAAGAAATAGTTTACACTATGGCAGAAATGGTGGTATTATATAAAATAGTGTAGTATGGGGTAAAATGCGCCTGTATACGCTGGGAGGGTATGGGATGAAGAATAAGATCTCGCGCCGCAGTTTTCTGGCGGCTGCGGTCTCGGCAGCGGCACTGGCAGTGTCCGGCTGCGATGCAAAAAAGAGCAAAAAAGAAGTGACCGACATCACGGTGTGGAACTACTACAACGGCGACCAGCTGGAAAGCTTCAACCGCCTTGTGAGCACCTTCAACGAGACCATCGGCAAGGCAAAGGGCATCCGGGTGACAGGTTCCAGTCAGGGCACGGTGAACGATCTGGAAGCCAACGTGATGGACGCTGCCGAGGGCAAGGTGGGCTCTGCGGAGATGCCCACCATTTTTGCCGCCTACGCAGATACCGCGTACAAGCTGGATCAGATGGGCATGGTGGTGGATTTAAAGGACTACCTGACCGAGGATGAACAGGCCGCCTTTGTGCCCGGCTATATCACCGAGGGCGATTTTGACGGCAGCGGCAGCATAAAAATTTTCCCGGTGGCAAAATCCACCGAGCTGATGTTCTTTAACGATACCGACTGGCAGCGGTTCGCAAAGGAAACCTTTGTGCGTTACGGTGCCCTTTCCACCATGGAGGGCGTGACGGCGGTAGCCGAGCAGTACTACAACTGGTCCGGCGGCAGGGCACTGTTTGGCAGGGATGCCATGGCAAACTATATGATTGTGGGCGCAAAGCAGCTGGGCTGCGAAATTTTTGAAGTGCACAACGGCAAAATGACCCTGCACTTCGACCATGATGTGGTGCGCAAACTGTGGGATAACTACTATGTGCCCTTCGTCAAGGGGTATTTTGCTGCGAATGGCCGCTTCCGCAGCGATGACGTGAAAACCGGCGCACTGCTGGGCTGTGTAGGCTCCTGTGCCAGTGCCACCTTCTTTCCGAAGCAGGTGATGCCCGGGGATAATCAGGTCCACGATATCGAGATGAAGGTGCTGCCTGCGCCCCGGTTTGCCGGGAGTGAAAAGGTGGCGGTGCAGCAGGGTGCCGGCATGGTGGTCACCACCGGTACCGAGGCCGAGATCAACGGCGCAGTCACCTTTTTAAAGTGGTTCACCGAGCCGCAGAATAACATCGCTTTCGCGGTGGAGTCGGGCTATCTGCCGGTGACCACCGCCGCCAACGACATGGACGCCATCCGCGCAAGCGGGCTGGAACTGACCGACACCATGGAGCAGGTCCTTTCCGGCGCGGTGGAAACAGTGCGCAAAAACGAGCTGTACACCCCTACGGCCTTTGCAGGCGGCAATGCAGTCCGCAAGGTGCTGGAATACAGCATGGGCGATCAGGCCAGTGCCGACCGGGACACGGTGCTGGAACGCATCGCCGCAGGCCAGAGCGCCGAAGCAGCCATGGCGGAGTTTTTGACCGACGACTATTTTGAAAAGTGGTATCAGGCCACCCTTGCACAGTTACAGCAGTACGAGGGCTGACCGCCCGGAAAAAGATGGAAAGGAGGCAGGGCGATGTTTGACGCATGGAAAGAGCGCCAGCGGCAGCGCTTGAAAAACAGACCGGAAAGAACCGTGTTCTACAATATTTTTGCCACCATGATGCTGGTGCTGGCGGTGGAGCTGCTGATGGCGGTCGCCAGCATCCTTGCCGTCAACGTGACCGGGCAGCTGGACGAAAACGCCAAGGATCTGCTTACCATGCGGGTGCGCAACCGCGCCAGCTATGTGCAGGAGATCCTGCGGAACGCGGAGGATCTGGAGCAGCTGAGCGAGCAGATCACCGCCACCACCCAGCAGCTGCTGAAAAGCGGCGATATCTCGCTGGATACGCTGGATAACAGCAGCGAACAGAGCGATGCCCTGCTGGTAGCGCTTGCCCCGCAGCTTCTGGACACCCTGCGCACAAAGCAGGTGACCGGCATCTTTATCATGCTGAACACCCACGATCTGGACACCTGCGAGGTGGGCAAAAAAATGCCCGGCATCTACCTGCGGGATCTGGACCCGGATGCCCGCCCTTCGGAGCGCAACAACGACCTTTTGCTGGAGCGCGCCAGCGCCACAGTGGTAAAAGAGCTGGGCATCGGCACGGATAAGGGCTGGCAGCCCGCTTTCCCTTATCAAGCCAATACCAAGGGCGGCATCCTGCGCTCGGTCTTTCAGGCTGCGTATAAGAGCGGTGCCAGCCTTTCGGCAGAAAACTATGGCCGCTGGACCACAAACTCCTACTGTCTGGCAGGGGACGACCGGAACGCCATTGCCTACTCGCTGCCACTGATCTTACCGGACGGCACGGTATACGGCGTGGTGGGCGTGGAACTGCTCACTGACTATCTGCAAACAAAGCTGCCTTTCACCGAGCTGGACGAGGACAAGGCAGGCACCTATTTTATCGTGACCACTACCGATGATGCGCTGACGGACGACGTGTTCTCCCTGCGCAAGACCGTGACCTCCGGCGAGGATCTGGTAACGGCGGATGCACCGCTGGGCGTTTTGAACTGCCGCAGCGACGGCAACGGCGGCAACTGGGCGGAGCTGAACGGCAAGCGCTATGATATGGTGCTGGAGCCGCTGCAGGTGTATAACCGCAACGCGCCCTTTGCCGCTGAAAAGTGGTTCCTGGCAGGTACCATGGAACAGTCGGTGCTGCTGGCTTTTTCCGACCGGGTACGCGAGTTGCTGCTGGCCACCATAGTGGTCACACTGGTGCTGAGCGTTTTGGGCAGTCTGCTGGTCTCGGCACGGCTTGCCCGCCCCATCAACCATTTGTACCGCGAGGTGATAGACGCGCAGGAGAAAAAGACCTTTCCGCACCTGTCACGCACGGCCATCCGGGAGGTGGACCGCTTTGCCGAGACCATTACCGAGCTGAACAGGGAGCTGGTGACCAACTCCACCAAGTTTTTGCGCATCATGGATATGGCCAGTGTGGAGATCGGCGGCTACGAGCTGCGCACCGACACCGGCAGCGTGTTCGTGACCGATAATTTCTTCCCGCTGCTGGGGATGCCCAAGATGCAGGGCAAGCCGCTGAGCGTGCGCCGCTTTGAGGAGGTGCTCAAGGGCATCCGGGAAAAGAACCCCTGCGCCCGCACCGCCGAGGGGGACGAGCTGCTGACCATTCAGCAGCCGGACGGGGTGCGGTACATCATGCTGCGCAGCACCATCGAGGGACACGCCAAGATCGGCCTTGCCGAGGACGTGACCGCCGCTGTGCTGGAGCGGAAGCGCATCGAGCACGAGCGCGATCACGATATCCTGACCGGGCTGTACAACCGGCAGGCCTTCAACCGGGTGTGCACCGAGCTGTTCGCCGCGCCGGAGCGCATGGGCGTGGCGGCGCTGATGATGATGGATCTGGATAACCTCAAGCACATCAACGATACCTACGGCCACGACTGGGGCGACCAGTACATCCGCCGCACCGGTCAGTGCCTGCGGGACAATACCCCCGCCGGGACTGTCTGCGCCCGCCTTTCCGGCGACGAGTTCCTTGTGCTGTTCCACGGCTACCGCAGCCGGGACGCCGTGCGGGAAAAGATCGACCGCCTGACCAATGCCATGCAGCAGAGCGTGGCGCTGCTGCCCAGCGGCAATGCTTTGCACATCAGCCTTTCCGGCGGCATTGCATGGTACCCGGACGATGGGCAGGACTGGGAGACCTTGAAAAAATACGCCGACTTTGCCATGTATCAGGTCAAGCACGCGGATAAGGGCCGGGTGGAGGAGTTTGACATCGGGGTGTACAACCGCGAGGCCTACGCCGAGCGCACCCGCCGGGAGTTCCGGCAGCTGCTCAGCAATGCGCAGGTGTTCTACTGCTTCCAGCCCATCTACTCGGCACGCAGCGGCAGGGTAGTCGCCTACGAGGCGCTGATGCGCTCCGACCTGCCCACCCTGCGCTCCCCGGCCACTATCATGAAGCTGGCGCGGGAGCAGGGGGCACTGTACGAGATCGAGCGCATCACCTTTACCAAGGCACTGGAGACCTTTGACAGCCTGTGCCGGGTGGGCAGCGTGTCCGGGGATGCCATGCTCTTTGTCAACTCCATCGCCAGCACCTGCCTGTCGCATGAGGACGGCAAATATATTGACAGCCGTTGGCACGAGCTGTGCCGCCGCATGGTCATTGAGATCACCGAAGAGGAAGCCATCGACTACGAAGCATTGGAGAGAAAGCGCAATGCACCGGGCTTTTCCGGGATGTTTGCGCTGGACGATTACGGCAGCGGCTATTCCAACGAGAATACGCTATTGCAGCTTGCACCCCGGTTCGTCAAGGTGGATATTACCATCATCCGTGGCATCGACACCTCGCCGGACAAGCAGCAGATCCTGCGCAATGTGGTGGCCTACGCCCACCCCCGCAGCATGAAGATCGTTGCCGAGGGCGTGGAGACCGCCGCCGAGCTGCGCACGGTCATCGAGCTGGGCGCAGATCTTTTGCAGGGCTATTTTCTGGCACGCCCGGCCATTGTGCCGGGGACGATCGCGCCGGAGGCAGATGCGCTCATCCGGGAGTTACAGCGCCGGGCAAAAGATTAAAAAAACAAGCCCTCCCGGGCGCTGCGGCGCTGGGAGGGTTTTTGCAACGGAGGTAGAGAAATATGGTACAGGTGGATCTCATCACCGGCTTTTTGGGCGCAGGCAAGACCACCTTTCTGCGCCGCTATGTGCGGTACCTTGTGCAGCAGGGGCATAAGGTGTGCATTCTGGAAAACGATTTCGGCGCGGTGAATGTGGACGCCATGCTGGTGCAGGAGGTGCTGGGCCCCGGCTGTGATGTGGAGACCATCAGCGGCGGCTGCGACTGCGACACCCACCAGCGCCGGATGCGCACCAAGCTCATCGCCATGGCCATGCGCGGCTTTGACCGTGTGGTGGTGGAGCCCAGCGGCATCTTTGATGTGGACGAGTTTTTCGATATCCTGCGGGACGACCCGCTGGACCGTTGGTATCAGCTGGGCAGCGTCATCGCCATCGTGGACGCCCTGCTGCCGGAAACGCTTTCGC
>OBYC01001018.1_pt1 | contig 12794 bp, 10 predicted proteins | sample 1550651 | NCBI WGS metagenome assembly OBYC01 (sample SAMEA2580181, study PRJEB22360) | human gut metagenome | biome: human gut; feature: human-associated habitat; material: faeces | place: Denmark | collected 2008/2010
CAAAATGTCAAAAAAAAAGAAAAATATTATTTGATTTTGTGAAAAATGTTGAAGTGATAATGCGGCTGTGGTATAATTTTTTTTATAAAAATAATTCATCCGGACCATATGAATTTGATGGGTTTAAAGTATATGGCAGTAACTGCAATTTATGCAGCGGCAACTATAATTTATATGGAAACAATTGTGATTTATTATTGTGATTTATTATAGAAGCATTACAGATACGGTTATTACAGAAACTAGTGGTGGGGACCGGATGGGCACAACAAAAATTAGGACAGACGAGGAGTGATAACGTGATTAAGAAAGAAATGATAGCCATGCTTTTAGCAGGCGGTCAAGGCAGCAGACTTGGTGTTCTGACAGCGGACGTAGCAAAACCGGCAGTTTCGTTTGGTGGAAAGTACAGAATCATAGATTTTCCGCTTAGCAACTGCATCAATTCAGGCATTGATACAGTTGGGGTACTTACACAGTATCAGCCACTCAGACTTAACAGCCACATCGGAATAGGTATTCCGTGGGATCTCGACAGGAATAACGGAGGAGTGGCAATACTGCCTCCTTATGAGAAGAGCGGCAACAGCGAGTGGTACACAGGTACAGCCAATGCAATCTACCAGAATATGAGGTATATAGACAGTTACAACCCGGACTATGTGTTGATACTGTCAGGAGACCATATTTACAAGATGGACTATGAGGTGATGCTTGATTTTCACAAGGAAAACAATGCAGATGTGACCATAGCAACAATGCCGGTGCCTATCGAGGAGGCCAGCCGATTTGGTATCGTTATAGCCGATGATGATAAGCGCATCAATGCATTTGAGGAAAAGCCGGTTCATCCGCGTAGCAATCTCGCATCAATGGGCATTTACATATTCTCATGGCCGGTGCTAAAGGAAGCCTTACTTGCACTAAAGAATCAGGAAAACTGTGATTTTGGCAAGCATGTCATACCATACTGCTTTGAAAACGACAGACGTATGTTTGCATACGAGTTCAACGGATACTGGAAGGACGTAGGTACACTGGGCTCATACTGGGAGGCCAATATGGAGCTTGTGGACATCATTCCGGAGTTTAACCTGTACGAGGAGTATTGGAAGATTTACACAAAGAATGATGCAATCGAGCCACTTTATATAGCCAAAGGGGGTCATGTGGAGCGAAGCATCATGGGTGAGGGCTGTGAATGCTATGGTCATGTGGAACATTCTGTTATAGGTGCCAACGTCAAGATTGGAAGAGGCGCAGTAATACGTGATTCCATCATCATGCGTGACACGGAGATAGGCTCCAATGTCACGATAGACAAGTCCATCATTGCCGAAAATTGCAAGGTGGGCGACAATGTGACACTTGGCTTCGGACAGGAGAAGCCGAACGTATTAAATGAGAGCATATACTCATTTGGGCTTGTCACTATAGGAGAAGATTCTGTGATACCGGACGGGGTAAAGATAGGCAAAAATACAGCAATCTCCGGTGTTACATACGAAGAGGATTACAAAGATGGTGTGCTTGAGGGCGGAGAAGTTATTATCAAGGCAGGTGACGGAAAATGAAGGCAATAGGAATAATTTTGGCCGGCGGCAACAATAATAGGATGAAGGAACTGACAGCAAAACGAGCAGTACCGGCCCTGCCGGTAGCAGGCAGGTTTTTCACTCAGCAGCATGTCAAACTCACATATACAGACAGTTGCGATATTGACACAATATAATGCACGCTCACTGAATGAGCATTTAAGCTCATCAAAATGGTGGAATTTTGGCAGAAAGCAGGGAGGATTATTCCTCTTTACACCTACAGTCACAGCGGACAACAGTGACTGGTACAGGGGTACGGCAGATGCGATGTATCAGAATATTGATTTTCTCAAGAGACGCCATGAGCCATATGTCATCATCAGCAGCGGTGACTGTGTATACAAGCTGGATTTCAACAGAGTGCTTGATTTTCACATCGAGAAAAAATCAGACATTACAGTGGTATGCAAGGACATGATGTACAACGACGATGTCAGCCGTTTTGGTGTGGTACGCATGGATGAGGAGTCAAGAATCACAGAGTTTGATGAAAAGCCGATCGAGGCTTCATCCAATACCATTTCCACAGGTATCTATGTCATAAGAAGACGACAGCTCATAGAGCTTTTGGAGGCAGCAGCTGAGGAAAACAGATTCGATTTCGTAAATGATATCCTCGTGCGCTACAAAAATGTAAAGAAAATATATGGCTACAAGATAAATTCGTATTGGAACAATATCGCCGATATTGATGCATACTTCAAGACCAATATGGATTTCTTAAGACCTGACGTCAGAAGCTATTTCTTCAGGGAGGAACCGACAATCTGTTCAAAGGTGGACGACCTGCCACCGGCCAAGTTTAATCCGGGATCAGACATTTCAAACAGCCTCGTATCAAGTGGCTGTATCATAAACGGCAGAGTGGAGGATTCGGTGCTTTTCAAGCAGGTATTTGTGGGCAAAAACACCACAGTGAAGAACTGCGTGATACTCAATGATGTCTACATAGACGACAATGTGCACCTTGAGAATTGCATCGTAGAGAGTCGCGGAACTATCAGTCCAAACACATACTACTGTGGTGAGGATGGAGTCAGAATAGTAAAAGAAAAAAATGTAAGATATGTAATTTAAAAACAGACCAGGGGGACAAAAATATGCAGATTACAGACATCAGAATTCGTAAGGTAGAAAAGGAAGGCAAGATGAAGGCGGTTGTGTCAATTACAATCGATGATGAATTCGTGGTACATGACATCAAGGTAATCGAAGGAGAAAAGGAACTTTTCATCGCCATGCCAAGCCGTAAGGCAAACGATGGCGAGTACAGGGATATAGCCCATCCGATTAACTCTGCCACACGCGAGAAGATCCAGAATATGATTCTTGAAAAGTATAAGACAGAGATTGAGAATGCATAAAATCAAACAATAACTTTGAAAAAGCGATGAGCAAGGCGGGATATAAAATACCTGAGCTGGTATAATAATCCAAATATATTTCACACAAACCGGTCTATCCGTGGTACAATAAGCCACAGACAGACCGGCTTTTTAGAATGTGCGTGGGATGGTTCTGAATAGTTACGAGTATAGCTAAAATAAAAGAGGATAGACAAACAGATATGTACAAGACGAAAATAGATAATCTGGATTTAAAACAGATTGCTGACAGTGGTCAGTGCTTCAGATGGAAGAACACAGGAGAAAACGAATACACGGTAGTGGCATTTGACAGGGCGCTTCGGATTAAGCAGGACGGGAATGAGTTTGAGCTGGACTGTGATGAGGCTGACTGGAACAATATATGGAAAAGCTATCTGGATATGGATACGGATTATGCGGGGATTGCAAAGCTGATAGCAGACGGAGATGACGTGCATCTGAAGGAGGCATATGCATATGGCAGTGGTGTGCGCATTTTAAGGCAGGATTTGTGGGAGATGATTGTTACTTTTATGATTTCCCAGAATAATAACATAAAGCGAATTACAAACAGTGTGGATTTACTTTGCAGGAGATGCGGGCATAAAATAGACGGCAGTGCAGAGGGGGAAGAACTGTATACATTTCCAAAGCCTCTTGAGGTGCCTGATGAGGTATTTGATGACAGGAGCATGGGCTTTGGCTATAGGGCACCGTATCTGAAGGAAATATATGAGTATGGTGCTAATAATCCTGACTGGCTTGATAATCTGCGCAAAATGAGCTATGATGAGGCGATGGAAAGCCTGCTTACTCGCAAAGGAATTGGCAAAAAGGTGGCGAACTGCATATGTCTTTTCGGTTTGCATCATGTGGATGCGTTTCCGATAGATACGCATGTAAAGCAGCTTTTGGACAAATATTATAGTGACGGCTTTGATTTTGAGCGCTACAAGGGTGTGGCGGGAATTATCCAGCAGTATTTGTTTTATTTTGAATTGTAAATGATATGAGAAAGAGAAAGGATAAACGATGTACGTTATAGTAGGACTTGGAAATCCTGACAAAAAATATGAGCACACAAGACACAATATCGGATTTGATGTGATAGATGCGCTTGCGGATAAATATAATATAAGTGTGACAGACAAAAAGCACAAGGCGCTCTGTGGAAGCGGAGTGATTGAGGGCATGAGGGTGCTGCTTGTGAAGCCGCAGACATACATGAACTTACGCGGTGAGTCTGTTGCAGAGGTGATGAATTTTTATAAGCTTGATCCGGATGAGGAAATGATTGTTATTTTTGATGATATTTCGCTCGAGCCGGGGCGTATCCGTATCCGCAAAAAGGGCAGCGCCGGCGGTCACAATGGCATCAAGAGCATCATTGCAATGACCGGCACACAGGGCTTCAGCCGTATCAAGGTCGGTGTTGGAGAGAAGCCGCAGGGCTGGGATCTTGCTGACCATGTGCTCGGGCGTTTCAGTTCTGAGGACAGGGCAAAGGTGGAGGAAGCTATAGGCCATGCGATGGATGCAGCAGTTCTTATGATGCAGGGCGAGACGGATAAGGCTATGAACATATATAACTAGCTGGAAATCGACAAGGTGATTTTGAACAGACAGAAATGGAGAATTGAAAGTGAAAGCATTTACAGAGCCACTCCTTTCCCTTGCGGGCTTTGAGGAGATGACAAAAACGGCAGAAAAATCGTCCGGACTTATATCTGTCACGGGATGCATAGATGCGCAAAAATCACAGATGATATATGCCTTTGGAGGTCACAGGAAAAACAAGCTTATTGTGACCTTTGGAGAGCAGAAAGCGAAGGAACTGTACGATGAGTACAGTTTTTTTGACAAAGAGGTGGTGTATTATCCATCAAAGGATGTGCTTTTTTACCAGTCGGATATCAGGGGAAATCTCCTTACTGCAGAGCGTATCAGGGCTTTGAAGGCTATCCGTGAGCAGGAGAGAGTGACGATTGTGACCACCTTTGACGCGCTGATGAATACGATGGCGCCGATAGAAAAGATGTGGGAAAATGTGCTTACACTTGAGCAGGGACAGCTTTTGGATTTGAAGGAAATACAGGCTGCTCTTATCCGGATGGGCTATGAAAAAGAGTATCAGGTCCAGACGATGGGACAGTTTTCTGTCAGGGGCGGTATTCTTGATGTTTTTCCGTTGACGGAGGAGAATCCTATCCGAATCGAGCTGTGGGGAGACGATATAGATACCATCAGATATTTTGACTGCGAGAGCCAGAAATCCATCGAAAATACAGACCGGGTGAGCATATATCCGGCGGCAGAGCTTGTACTTAGTGATGAGGAAAAGGCCGGGGGAATTGAAAAGCTTAAGGCAGAGGCAAAGCGGGTGTCTGACAAGCTTAGAAAGCAGATGAAGACAGAGGAAGCCCACAGAGTGACTGTGATGGCAGACGAGCTTACCGAGGAGTGGGGAGAGCTGTCCATGTATGCAGGCATGGATGCTTTTTTGTCGTACTTTTTTGACGAGAGAGTCGGGCTTTTGGATTATTTTAAGCCATCGGACAGCCTTATTTTCTTCGATGAGCTGACAAGATGTACAGAGCAGGGAAAGCTTACAGAGACTGAGTTTTCTGAGAGCATGAAGCAGAGACTTGCGATGGGATATATACTTCCGGGGCAGATGAACGGTCTTTTTACAGAGAAGGAGATTGTGGCAAAGCTCGAGAAGTATTCGTGTATCGCACTCGGTGCGCTCGATAATAAAGCAAACGGACTGCATCAGCTGGGAAGCTATGGTATTCACTGTCAGAGTGTCAGCCCATACAATAACAGCTTTGAGCTTTTGATAAAGGACTTAAAGCGCTATAAGAAAAACGGCTACAGAGTCATTCTTTTATCCGGTTCAAGGACGAGGGCAAAGCGGCTTTCAGAGGATATCACAGATCAGGGAATCACATGCTTTTACACTGAAAACTACGACCATGAGCTTTTTGAGGGGCAGATTATGGTCTGCTACGGCAAGGTGAGAAGAGGCTTTGAGTATCCTATCCTAAAGTTTGCCGTGATTACGGAGTCAGATATTTTTGGGGCGCAGCAGAAGAAAAAGAAGCGTCACCGAACCTATGAGGGTGAAAAAATACAGAGCTTTACCGATCTGTCGGTTGGGGATTATGTAGTGCATGAAAACCACGGACTAGGTATTTACCGCGGCATTGAAAAGCTTGAGGTGGACAAAAAGGTAAAGGACTACATCAAGATAGAGTATCAGGGTGGCTCCAATCTCTATATTCTTGCCACCCAGCTTGACATGATACAAAAGTATGCCGGAAAGGATGCCAGAAAACCAAAGCTCAACAAGCTTGGAGGTCAGGAATGGACAAGGACGAAGAACCGCGTCAGAGGTGCGGTAAAGCAGATTGCAGGAGACCTGGTGAAGCTGTACGCCCAGCGTGAGCAGCAAAACGGATATGCCTTCGGCGAGGATACGGTATGGCAGAGAGAGTTTGAGGAGCTTTTCCCTTTTGATGAGACTGAGGATCAGATTCTTGCAATTGAAGCCACAAAGACCGATATGCAGAGTCATAAAATAATGGACAGACTGATTTGCGGTGATGTGGGCTACGGCAAGACGGAGGTTGCAATCCGTGCAGCCTTTAAGGCAGTGCAGGACAGCAAGCAGGTGGCATATCTTGCCCCGACAACCATTCTGGCACAGCAGATTTACGATACGTTTTCGCAGAGGATGAAGGATTTTCCGGTGAATGTGGATTTGATGTGTCGTTTCAGAAGTCCGGCGGAGCAGAAAAAGACGATAGAGAAGCTTAAAAAGGGTGAGGTCGATATCATTATCGGAACACACCGCATACTCTCAAAGGATGTTCAGTTTAAGGATCTGGGGCTTTTGGTAATCGATGAGGAGCAGCGCTTCGGCGTAACTCACAAGGAGAAGATTAAGCAGATGAAGGTCAATGTGGATGTGCTCACACTGACCGCTACACCGATTCCGAGGACACTTCACATGAGTTTAATCGGCATAAGGGATATGAGCGTGCTTGAGGAGCCGCCGATGGACCGTGTGCCGATTCAGACATATGTCATGGAGTACAATGATGAGCTTGTCAGAGAGGCGATAAACAGGGAGCTTGCCAGAAACGGACAGGTGTACTACGTATACAATAAAGTGCGCGACATTGCAGACATAACAGCAAAGCTGCAAGAGCTGGTGCCGGATGCGACTGTTGCATTTGCGCACGGACAGATGAAGGAGACGGAGCTTGAGCGAATCATGTACCGTTTCATCAATGGTGAAATAGATGTGCTTGTATCCACGACCATTATAGAGACAGGACTTGACATCTCAAACGTCAATACAATGATTATACACGATGCGGACAACATGGGACTTTCACAGCTTTATCAGCTTCGCGGACGAGTCGGCAGATCTAACCGTACTGCGTATGCATTCCTCATGTACAGGCGCAACAAGATGCTAAAAGAGGTGGCAGAAAAGCGTCTTGCAGCGATAAAGGAGTACTCAGACCTTGGCAGCGGCTTTAAGATTGCCATGAGAGACCTTGAAATCCGCGGTGCGGGCAATCTGCTCGGTGCGGAGCAGAGCGGACATATGGAGGCAGTAGGCTATGATTTGTACTGCAAGATGTTGAGCGAGGCTGTAAAAGAGGCAAAGGGAATCGAGGATATCAGTGATAAATTTGACACGACGGTGGATATTGTGACCGATGCTTATATTCCGGCAGGTTATATCGCAAACGAATTCCAGAAGCTGGATATATACAAGCGTATTGCGGGCATAGAGACAGAGGAAGAGAAGGACGAGATGCTCGAGGAGCTCATAGACAGGTTTGGCGAACCACCAAAATCAGTGCTCAGCCTGCTTCGCGTGGCAAGGCTTAAGGCGTTGGCTCATGCCGTATATATCACTGAGATAAAGCAGACCGGCTCATTGATAAAGCTTACCATGTTTGAACGGGCAAGGATAAATCCGGAGAAGATACCGGAGCTTATTGCCCGGTATAAATCCTCACTCAAATTTAATATGGCAGAAAACCCATATTTTACATTTGATTTAAAAAATGGCAGCGTGGCGAAGAAGCGGGATGTGCTTGATGTGGTGGAGGAACTGATTTCGCAAATGCGTAAGGAACTGATTACAGCTGAATAGTTACCCGAATTTTGGAATCATGTAGCATATAGCATAGGAAACACCACATGCTTTACGCGAAATTGACGATAATTTACAAAGTTTAGAAAATGCTTGCCAGCAGGCCCGAAAAGCTCTATAATATACGAGCGATACTATACCAATTTTAAAGAGGATAGATACAATGAAAGCGAAAAAAGTAATAGCTATGTTATTAGCTGCAACACTCTCAGTTACAGCTTTTACAGGATGTTCAATAAATAAAACCGCAACAGTTGCGACATTAGATAAAGAGGATATCAAGCTTGGGCTTGTTAATTTTATGATAAGGTACCAGGAGGCCGGTTATGATGACATGTATATACAGTACATGGGCGAGGGCTACTGGGACAAGACAGTATCAGGCAATAATACTGTGCTTGAAACATGGAAGAAAAATGCTATCGAGGAGGCTCATGAGCTTTACACATTAAAGGCGCATCAGTCAGATTACGATGTAGAGGTTTCTGATGATGAGAAAAAGGAAATCAAAAAGGCCGCAGAGAAGTTTATGAAGGCAAATTCCGATGATGTGATAGATGAGATGAGTGCTACAGAGGAGATTGTCGAGGAATATTTAGAGCTTCGCCTTATAAAGAGTAAGATGTATGCTGCAATCATCAAAAATGCTGATTCAAGCGTGACGGATGAGGAAGCCAATATGGCTGCATACACCATTGTGAAGCTTGATTACAAGGGTGCATATGACTCTAATTACCAGTATCAGACATATACAGATGAGCAGTCAGCACAGATAAAGGCACAGGCAGATGCAGTGGTAGAGGCGCTTGCAGGCGGATCATCCTTAGAGGATGCAGCCAAGGCAGCAGGCACTACAGCCACAACAGGCACATACGCCACATACGTTGATCCGGATGCGGAGAAGACAGATGATTCAGATAAGAAATCAGATGACACAGAGTCCACCGAGTCTGTAAGCGATACCGAGTCTAAAGAGAGCTCAGAGTCATCGAATAGCAAGACAAAGGACAGTGTATATACTACAAACAATCTTGATCAGAGCGTTGTAGATGCACTCAATTCCCTCGAGGAGGGACAGACCTCAGACCTCATCACTACAGACAGCACTTACTATATCGTAAGGCTTGATAAAAAGACCGATGAGGAAGCAACAGAGTCAAACAGGAAGACTGTAAAGGGCAATAAAGAGGACAAATATTACAATGGCATCCTTTCAGGATGGCAGGACGATGAAAAATGGTCTGTAAAGCAGAAACAGCTTGACAAGATCAAGATTCACAATTATTTTACTACTACCAAGAAGGACAAAAAGGCAGCAGACACAAGCGCTACAGAGAGCACACAGCAGTCAGAAAGCACCAATAGTACAGATACAGAGAATACTGAGGCAGTAGATGGAACAGAAAACTAATATCGTACTTATAGGCATGCCGGGAGTTGGAAAGAGTACCATAGGCGTAATACTTGCAAAGGTGCTGGGATACAGCTTCCTGGATGCGGATTTACTGATACAGGAGCAGGAGGGAAAGCTTCTGCGTGAGATAATTGAGGAAAAGGGCACGGATGGTTTTATAGAGGTAGAGAACCGTGTCAATGCCTCTATCAGGGCTGATAGGGCCATTATAGCTACAGGCGGTTCGGTGGTATACGGAAAAGAGGCCATGGAGCATCTTAAGGAGATAGGCAGAGTTGTGTATCTCAAGGTTTCTTATGCCATTTTGGAAAAACGACTTGCAGACATAAAGGGTAGAGGTGTAGTATTAAAGAAAGGGCAGACTTTAGAGACCCTTTTTGAAGAGCGCTCAAAATTGTATGAGCAGTATGCAGACATCGAGGTTTCCGAGGAGGGGCTTGATGTGGAGCAGACAGTAGATAAGCTGGTGGAGGCACTTGAATTATAGTGCTTATTTATCGTGATATGATTAGATAATAGTAGCTGCTGCGTCATTTATTAAAAGCAGCACCGGCACAAATGGCGGCTTAAATACGTCGTCATAAATGAAATTTGTAGTTGGATGTATAACAATAGTGTAAATTGAGAATAGTATATTAGGAGGAAGTATACTCCTGAATTCATAGAGGTGGAATATGGAACAGTACGTAATCAAAGGTGGAAATCCTTTATACGGTGAAGTTGAAATTGGTGGAGCTAAAAATGCTGCACTTGCTATTTTGGCCGCTGCCATAATGACAGACGAGACTGTAACAATAGATAATTTGCCAAATGTAAGGGATATTAATGTCTTACTTCAGGCAATCGAAGAAATCGGCGCACATGTGGAGCGCGTGGATATACACAAGGTAAAGATAAACGGTTCATTTATCAGGGGCGTAAATGTCGATAATGAATTCATCAGACGAATCAGGGCATCATATTATTTGATTGGTGCATTACTTGGAAAATACAAGCATGCAGAGGTTGCGCTTCCGGGAGGCTGTGATATCGGAAGCAGGCCGATTGACCTTCATATGAAGGGCTTCCGCTCCATGGGAGCAGACATAGACATAGCTCATGGCCTTGTCATCGCCAGGGCAAAGGAGCTTAAGGGCACACACATATATATGGATAAGGTTTCTGTAGGTGCCACAATCAATATTATGATGGCTGCAGCCATGGCAGATGGCAAGACTGTTATCGAGAATGCGGCTAAGGAGCCTCATGTCGTTGACGTGGCAAACTTCTTAAACAGCATGGGAGCAAATATCAGGGGCGCAGGAACCGATGTCATCAGAATTGTAGGTGTGGAGAAATTACATGCGACAGAGTATTCTGTCATTCCGGATCAGATTGAGGCCGGTACATTCATGTTTGCAGTTGCGGCAACAGGAGGCAACGTGCTGGTAAAGGATGTCATTCCAAAGCATCTTGAGGCCACCACAGCAAAGCTGTTGGAGGTAGGCTGCCAGGTAGAGGAGTTTGATGACTCAGTCAGAGTAATATCAGACGGACATTTAAAGCATACACAGGTCACAACACTTCCATATCCGGGCTTCCCGACAGATATGCAGCCACAGATGGCAGTGCTTTTGGGTATCGCTGAGGGCACCAGTACAGTGACAGAGAGCATATTTGAGAATCGTTTCAAGTATGTTGACGAGCTCACCAGAATGGGAGCTGATATAAAGGTAGAGAGCAATATAGCAATCATCAGCGGTGTGAAAAGATACACAGGTGCCAGAGTGAATGCACCTGACCTAAGAGCAGGAGCTGCACTGGTTATAGCAGGTCTTGCAGCAGATGGCATTACAGTGGTTGATGATATCTATTATATCCAGAGAGGCTATGAGGCACTCGAGGAGAAGCTTACAAAGATTGGTGCAAAGATTGCCAGGGTAGAGGATGAGAAGGAGCTTCAGAAGTTCATACTCAAGGTATCGTAATAGATAGGTATATATAAAATAAGAACCGGCAGCATCTTACTGTAGATGTACGGTTCTTATTTTTGGTTATTTTATAATTTTTTTGAGTAACTACTCCGTAATCCTTTTGATTATAAAAATGAATAGGGTATCGAAAATGGATTATTGATAAATCTGTATCGAAAATGATACTTGACATATATATCATGTGGTAGTAACATAGCTGACAGAGATTTGAAAAATTCTATATTGTAACTTCTCTTATTCAGAGTGATGGAGATACAAAGGATCTATGAAATCACGGCAACCCCGTTAGAAAACAGGAAGGTGCCAACCTGAGCGAGTAATCGAACAATAAGAGGATTTTTATTATCTTAATTTTAATCCACTTATTTGCAGTAAGTGGTTTTTTTATTGGAAAATTGGTGACATAACAGGAAAGGAGTAACCGAAAACTAATGGAGAAATTATTATTTACATCAGAATCAGTAACTGAGGGACATCCGGATAAGCTCTGCGATGCAGTATCAGACGCCATCCTTGATGCATGTATGGAACAGGACCCGATGAGCCGTGTCGCATGTGAGACAGCAAGCTGCACAGGCTTCATCCTTGTAACAGGAGAGATTACCACAAAGGCACAGCTTGATATCCCTGCAATTGTCAGAAAAACAGCACTTGAGATTGGATATGATGACGGAAAGAAGGGACTCGACGGAAACTCATGTGCAGTAATGGTTTCAATCGACAAGCAGTCTGCTGATATCGCCATGGGAGTTGACAAGGCACTCGAGGCAAAAGAGGGCGACCTTACAGACGACCTTGACACCGGAGCCGGAGATCAGGGAATGATGTTTGGATATGCTACAAACGAGACTGAGGAGTATATGCCATACCCAATCGCGCTTGCTCATAAGCTTGCATTCCAGCTCACAAAGGTAAGAAAGGACGGCACACTTACATATCTTCGTCCGGACGGAAAGACACAGGTTTCAGTAGAGTATGATGAGGCAGGAAAGCCGGTAAGACTTGAGGCAGTTGTACTTTCAACACAGCACGACGAGGATGTTACCCAGGAGCAGATCCATGAGGACATCAAGAAATATGTATTTGACCCAATCCTTCCAAAGGATATGATTGATGCTGAGACAAAGTTCTTCATCAATCCTACAGGACGTTTCGTAATAGGTGGACCACACGGAGATGCAGGTCTCACCGGTCGTAAGATTATCGTAGACACCTACGGTGGATATGCACGTCACGGCGGCGGAGCTTTCTCAGGAAAAGACTGTA
>OBYC01001024.1_pt1 | contig 12687 bp, 13 predicted proteins | sample 1550651 | NCBI WGS metagenome assembly OBYC01 (sample SAMEA2580181, study PRJEB22360) | human gut metagenome | biome: human gut; feature: human-associated habitat; material: faeces | place: Denmark | collected 2008/2010
CGCCGCCAGTGGCGGAAACAGGGAGGAGTTGTTGGGGCAGCGGCCAGCAAGACGCAAGTGCCGCCCAAGGCACGATGCGGATGCTGGGTGCCGCAACCCGATAGCGGAGGGCATTTAAAATCGTTTTGCTCGGTGCCTGAGAGGGCGTGCCCGCTCACAATTCGCTGAACGCCTTGAGGATCCGCAGACCGGTATCGCCGCTTTTTTCCGGGTGGAACTGGGTGCCGTACACCCGCCCTGCCCGCACCGCGCCGGTGACCGGGATGGAATAATCGCTGACGGCAAGGGTGCTTTCGGCGCAGTTTTTGCCGTAGTAGCTGTGGACGTAGTACACATACTCGCCTTCGCGGATGTAGCGGAAGAGCGGGTCGTCCTTTACGATGCGCAAAGCGTTCCAGCCCATCTGCGGCACTTTCAGACTTTTGTCCGCAAGGTCGGGTCCCAGCGGGCAGACCTCGCCTTTGATAAAGCCCAGCCCGGCGTGCTCGCCGTATTCGTAGCTTTTTTCAAACAGCAGCTGCATCCCAAGGCAGATGCCCAGCAGGGGCTTGTGCGCCGCCTGCTCCTTCAGCACCGGCACAAGGCCGGTGGCGGTAAGCTTTGCCATGGCATCCCCGAATGCGCCCACCCCCGGCAGGATAAGCCGGTCGGCGGCGCGGATGGCATCGGCGTCGGCGGTGACCACTGCCTGCAGCCCCAGCTGCTGCAAGCTGGAACGCAGGCTGAACAGGTTGCCCACGCCGTAATCAAGAATGGCGATCATACCAGCAGTCCTTTCGTGGAGGGGATCTCGTCCTGGTGCGCCGCGTCGATGCGCACGGCTTCGGCCAGCGCGTGGCCTGCGCCCTTGAAGCAGGCTTCCAGAATGTGGTGGGTGTTCTCGCCCGCAAACTGCACAAAATGGACGGTGGCGGGCACACTGCGGGCAAAACCGTACCAGAACTCCTTGGCGCACTCCACGTCAAAATCGCCCACCTTTTCGGTCTGGCAGCGGATGTCCCAGTTCAGGGTGCACCGGCCGGAAAGATCCACCGCGCACAGCACCAGTGCCTCGTCCATGGGCAGGTAGAAGCTGCCGTAGCGGCAGATGCCGCGCATCTCGCCCAGCGCCCGGGCAAAGGCCTGTCCCAGCGCAATGCCCACATCCTCGGTGGTGTGGTGGTAGTCCACCTGCACATCGCCGTGGCAGGTGAGCACCAGATCAAACCGCCCGTGCCGGGCAAACAGCTCCAGCATGTGGTTCAGAAAGCCGCATCCGGTGTCGATCTCGTAGCGGCCGGTGCCGTCCAGATCAAGGGTCAGCTCGATCTGGGTCTCGTTGGTGTTGCGTTCCAGCGTTACCATGCGCTTTGCCATTGTCACACCTCCAGTATTTTGTCCACAGCGTCCATCAGTGCCTGCATCTGCTCCGGCGTGCCGATGGTGATGCGCAGCCAGTTTTCAATGCGCGGCGCATCAAAATGCCGCACCAGAATGCCGTTTTTCTTTAACTCTTTGTATAGCTCGCAACCGTTTATCCGTTCTGTGCTGGCGAATACAAAGTTTGCGCGGCTGTCCAGTACGGTAAAGCCCCGGTCAGTCAGCTGCTGCATCGTCCATGCGCGGGTGTCCATAATGGCGGCGCGGGTCTTTTCAAAGTAGGCAGTATCCTCCAGCGCAGCCTGCCCGGCCTTCAGGGTCAGGCGGTTGATATTGTAGGGGTTCAGGCTGAACTTGACCCGGTTCAGGTCGGCAATCAGCGCCGCATTGCCCATGGCAAGCCCAAGCCGGGCACCTGCCAGCTGCCGGGATTTCGAGAAGGTCTGTACCACCAGCAGGTTGTCGTATTGGTCGATGAGGGGCACACAGCTCTCGCCGCCAAAGTCCACATAGGCTTCGTCCACAATGACCACGCTGTCCGGGTTCGATCGCAAAATGCCTTCGATGGCATCCCGGGGCAGGCACAGCCCGGTGGGCGCGTTGGGGTTTGCGATGACGATGGTCTCGTGCAGGCCGTGGTAATCGGCGGGGTCAAGGGTGAAGTCCTCTTTTAACGGGATGATATGGGTGGGGATGTGCAGCAGGCTGCACCACACGCCGTAGCAGCCGTAGGTGATATCCGCAAAAGCCAGCGGGCGGCTCTCGTCACAGAAGGCCCGCAGTGCAAAGAACAGGTTCTCGTCGCTGCCGTTGCCGGGCATGACCTGGGAAGGCTGCAAGCCGAAATGTGCCGCCGCCGTGCGCAGCAGCTGTGCACAGGCGGGATCGGAGTAAAGGCGCAGCTTTTCCACCTCGGCTTCGCTCACGGCTGCCACAACCCGCGGAGACGGCAGATAGGGGCTTTCGTTGGTATTCAGTTTGATGTACTGCTGATCCTGCGGCTGTTCTCCCGGCGTATAAGGGGTGACAGTGGACAGGGCAGGGGAAAGAAAACGGCTCATAATGGCTTCCTCAGGTTTATTCTGTTATGGCGAACGACCTCGCCCTCTCCGTCACGGCTTACGCCGTGCCACCTCTCCCAAAGGGAGAGGCCTTGGCAAAGAGATGAAGTTTGCGTGGACTGCCAAGGGCTCCCACTTTGGGGGAGCTGGCATCGCGCAGCGATGACTGAGAGGGCGAGCCGCCTTTATTTCTCATACCGGATGGTCACGCTGCGGGCGTGGGCGTGCAGACCTTCGCGCTCGGCAAAGTCTGCAATGCGGGGTGCAACGGCTTCCAGCGCGTCCCGGGTGTAGTAGATGAAGCTGGACTTCTTGACAAAGTCGTCTACGCCCAGCGGGCTGGAAAAGCGTGCGGTGCCGCTGGTGGGCAGGGTGTGGTTGGGGCCCGCAAAGTAATCGCCCAGCGCTTCCGGCACGTTGCGGCCAAGGAAGATGCTGCCCGCGTTGCGGATCTCGTTCAGCACCCCAAAGGGGTCCTCCACGCACACCTCCAAGTGCTCCGGCGCGATGATGTTGCAGGCTTCAATGGCCTTGTGCAGGTCGGTGCAGAGGATGATCTTGCCGTTGTCGTCCACGCTGGCGCGGGCAATGGCGGCGCGGGGCAGCTGCGGAATTTGTACCTCCAACTCGGCCTGTACCGCCTTGGCAAGGTCTGCGCTGTCGGTGACAAGCACCGGGCTTGCCAGCCTGTCGTGCTCGGCCTGACTTAACAGGTCTGCCGCCACCCACGCGGGGTTGCAGCTGCCGTCTGCCAGCACCAGAATTTCGCTGGGGCCAGCGATCATATCAATGCCCACCTTGCCGAACACCTTGCGCTTGGCGGTGGCAACGTAGATGTTGCCGGGGCCAACGATCTTATCCACCGCCGGGATGCTCTGGGTACCGTAGGCCAGCGCCGCCACAGCCTGTGCGCCGCCGGTCTTGAAGATTTTAGTCACCCCGGCGGTGGCGGCAGCAGCCAGAATGACCGGGTTCACCTTGCCGTCCTTCCCGGCGGGGGTGGTCATGACGATCTCGGACACCCCCGCCACCTTGGCGGGGATGACGTCCATGAGCACGGTGGAAGGGTACGCCGCCGTGCCGCCGGGCACATAGACACCGGCCTTTTCAATGGGAGTATATTTCTGCCCCAGTACAATGCCGGGGCGGTCGTTCATCACAAAATTCTTGTGCACCTGCTGGCGGTGGAATTGCTCGATGTTCTCCGCCGCCTGTCGCAGGGTCTCGAGAAAATAGGGGTCCATGCCCGCAAAGGCTTCGTCGATCTCTGCCTGCGTCACCTGTAAATTTTCGATAGTTGCACCGTCAAATTTCAGGGCGTAGTCCTTCAGGGCGTCATCGCCCCGGGTGCGCACGTCCGCAATGATGGCGTCCACCACGTCCTCCACGTTCTTCTCGGCGCGGATGTCCCGGTTCAGAATTTCCTCCGGTTTCAGCTCGTCAAAATTATACAGCCTGATCATTTTTCTTCCTCCTGCTTGTGCAAGGTGTCGCGCAGCTTTTCCAGCATGGTGTCCATCTGCCGGTGCTTGAACTGGTAGCTGGCCTTGTTGGCGATGAACCGCGCCGAGATGGGCATGAACTCGGTGACCACCTGCAGGCCGTTCTCCCGCAGGGTGGTGCCGGTCTCCACGATGTCCACAATGACATCCGAAAGCCCAAGGATGGGTGCCAGCTCAATGGAGCCGTTCAGCTTGATGATATCGATATCCCGCCCCATGGAGGCGTAGTAGCGCTTTGCAATATTGACGAACTTGGTGGCTACCCGCACCGGGCGGCTGGGGTCGTCCCGATAGCCCGCCGGGGCGGCTACGCACATCCGGCAGCGGCCAAGGCCGGTGTCCAGCAGCTCGTACACATCGGCGGCGGCTTCGGTCAGGATATCCTTGCCCACGATGCCCACATCGGCAGCGCCGTGCTCCACATAGATAGCCACATCACTGGGCTTGACCAGAAAATACCGGATGCCTGCCGCCGGGTTCTCCACCACCAGCTTGCGGGTGGCGTTGTAGTCCTCCGGGCAGCCGTAGCCGATGCCCGCCAGCAAATTATAGACCTTGTCGCCCAGCCGCCCCTTGGGCAGCGCCACGTTCAGCATCACCTTGCCGGTGTCCTGATGCTGCACCGGCGGCATTGCGTTCAGCCGGCCCAACTCGTCCAGATACACCGCAAAGCCGATAGCACCCGCCCCGGGGGTGAACTTTTGCAGCAGTAAATCGTACCGTCCGCCCTTCAGCAGCGGACGGGGCAGGGCTTTCAGGTAGCCCTGAAACACAAGGCCGTTGTAGTATTCCATCTCACCGGCTAAGGTCAGGTCTAACCGGATGCTGCCGCCCGCCTGTCCCAGTGTGGGCGCTAGGGCGGTCAGTTCTGCCACGGCGGCGGTCATGGCGGGGTTGCGGCAGAGCGCTGCCGCCTTGGAAAGGGTAGCGGCGTAGCCGCCGGAAAGTTCCAGCACCCCGCACAAGGCGTCTGCCGCCGTTTCGGAAAGCCCCGCAGCCAGCGCGGCGGCACGCAGCTCGTGGGCGTTTTTCTGCCGCAGCTTTTCCAGCAGTTGCGCCCGGGCGGCCTCCGGTACGCCCAGCGCATCGAACAGGCCGAACAGGTAGCCCATGTGGCTGACCTCCAGCACCCACTCTGCACCCAGCGCTGCCAGCGACTGCGCCGCCAGACACACCGCCTGCTGCACCTCGGCTTCGCCCACAGCGCCCAGCATCTCCAGACCCATCTGGGAGATCTCCTTAAAGGTGTGGCTCTCGGCAGAGGGACGGTAGACGTTCTCGTGGTAGTAGTACCGCAGCGTCTCGCCCGGCGCGGGCTGTGCCGTCTTGGCGATGGACAGCGTTACGTCCGGCTTGAGCGCCAGCAGACGGCCATCGAGGTCGGTAAAGGTGATGACCTGCTCCGACGACAGAAAGCTGCGGTTCTCCTGATACAGGCTGTACTCCTCGAACCGTCCCATGTGGTACTTGCGGCAGCCTGCCGTCTCGTACAGGCTGCGCAGCGCAAAGGAGGCACGCTCCTTTGGCTGCAGATGCTCCAGACTGAACTCCATCCTGCTCCCTCGTTTCCTTTCCTTTTCCCGTGTTTCTTTCCCTGCGCCGGCACAATTCCGGCGTCTCTATACACAAAAACATCCGGCGCGGCATCCTCCGCGCCCATAGTATGAAAGGCTTCTGTTCTTATTTTACTTTATCTAGGTAAAGTTGTAAAGCGTGAAAGTGAACGTCTTTTCCATTCTTATCCTACAATTTTTCAGTGCGTTTGTACAGAAAGGCGAAAAATTTTCACCCCACCATACGCACAGGTGATGGAAGGAAAAAACAAAAGGGGGGATACAAACCCCTTCTGTGAAAAAATAGTTCCGAAACGCCCACAGGCGTTTCGGAACTGCAAATAAAACTATTTTCTGCTCATCCCAGCTGGCTCTGGGTCAGGGACATCCGCTGGTAGGCAATGCGCGGCGTGCCGTCCGCCACATGGATGATGCCGCAGCGGGTAAAGCCCTCACTTTCCAGCAGATGCTGCATCACCTTGTTGTCGGCGTGGGTATCGGCGCGCAGGCTCTCGCAGTGCTCCAGACACCACTCCACCACTGCTTTGCCCACGCCCTTGCTCTCGCCCGCCGAAGCCAGCCGGTGCAGTGTGCCATAGGGCAGGGTGTCGTTGAGCCACTGTCCGTCCTCGATGGTCTGATAGGTGGGGTCCTCGCCAAGGACAAAGGCAAACACCGCCTGCATCTGGCCATTGATCATGTACACGAACAGCCGGTTGGTGTCGATATCCTCCTCCAGCAGCTCCGGGGTAGGGTAGTTGTCCCCCCACTGGGTGGGGTTGCCGTTTTTCGCCATGAAATCCCGCGCACGGGCATAGACTTCAAGGATCTTTGCCATATCCGCTCTTACCGCTCCGCGAAACATATCTTCTCATCCTCTCTCGCCCGCGCCCTGCCGCGCGGGGTGCATTTTATTCAGTATAACACAATTTTCCATAAAGCACCAGATTTTTCTCCATTTTGCGGCAAAGACAGACCGCCGTGCGCGGGGCGGCAGCACGGCGGTCGGGGGCAGCAAACCAAGAGGGGATTCATGCGCTGGGGCGGCGGGGAGCAGTGCCGGTGCGCACCAGCCGGTACTCCCGGGGGCTCAGGCCGTAGCGCTCGTGGAACAGGCGGTAGAAGTAGCTGGTGTTCTCGTACCCCACCTGCGCAATGATCTGCTGGATATTCAGGTCGCTGCGGCGCAGCAGCCGCGCGGCAGTCTCCATGCGGTGCTTTTGCAGCAGCTCTTTGTAGGTGCGCCCGGTCTGGGCGCGCACGCACTCGCTGACATACGCCAGCGAAACACCATAAGCCCTTGCCACGTTGGAAAGGCTGGCCTCACGATAATTTTGGTTGATCTCCTGCAGCGCCGCCTGCACCAGTGCATCGCGGCTCACGGCCTCCATGCGGGCGGGCTGCGTGGAGCGTTCAAGCTTTGCCATCATTGTATCTGTCCTCCGTAACGGCGCGGCGGGCGGGGGGCTGGGGGGAGCCGGGACCACCCGCCGCACGATAACTGCGGAGCCCTTTCCGGGCTCTTATACCCTGAATACGAATCACCCGCTGCAAACATTGCAGAAAAGATAAAAATTTTTTAGTCAATTTTCGTTGTAGAGAGGGCGGACGATTTGGAATGCGCTCCGCGTTGCTCTGCGCATCAATAGCGGAAGAATTATTTATAATTTCGCGTTTGTCGCGCTCTGCGGAGCGCTCCAAACGCATTTTCACGGGTGGGGTCGCAGAGGAAAACTGCATCTGCAATAAAAAAGCCCGCCGTCTTATGCAGACAGCGGGGCTGAAAAGGACAATATTACACGTTGAGGTAGCTGCGCAGCATAGCCTGCAGCAGATCGTCACGATCCACCTTGCGGATCATGGCACGGGCGTTCTTATAGGTCGTAATGTAGGTAGGGTCTTCGGACAAAATGTAGCCCACCAGCTGATTGACCGGGTTATAGCCTTTTTCCTTCAAAGCATCGTACACCTGCTGTACGATCTCGTGGATCTCATAGTCCTTTTTATCGTGGATGGAGAAAATCGCGGTTGCGTCTCCCACGCAATACACCCCCTTCGGTTGAAACTAGTCTCATTGTACACGAAATGCGCCGAAACTTCAAGATAATTACGCCGGATTTGCACATCCTGTACAAAATTTCCAGCAATGTTCCGGCAAGATGAACGATGTCCGGGCGGCATTCTGCCCGCGAAAGGAGCCTTTGTATGCTTTACGGCATCGGCTGCGACCTGTGCAGCCTTTCCCATCTGGAAAAAAGCCTTTCCTCTGCCCACGCAGCAGCCTTTGTGCGCCGGGTGTACGGCCCGGCTGAGCAGGCGGCGCTGGGGCTTTTGGAAGGCTCTGCTGCGCCGCTGAACGCCCACCGCCTTGCCAGCGCCGCCGCAGATTTTGCCGCCAAGGAAGCCTTTCTCAAGGCGGCAGGCACCGGCCTGCGGGAGCCTTTTTCCCTGCGGGAGATCGAGGCCGTCCGGCAGGAAAACGGTGCCCCGGCCTACCGGTTCAGCGGGCAGACCGCCGCATGGGTGGCGCAGCACCGGCTGCGCGCCCAGCTTTCCTTAAGCCACGAGGGCGGCATGGCGCTGGCCTTCTGCACGCTGGAAGAGGAAAGCTGACCGCCCTTTGTGCATACAATGGAATATCGCCCCCGCACTGCATAAGCCGCACCCGGTCTGCGCATACTGAGAGCAGACAGGATGCGCCGGACGCATCACATAGCGGGGCACATCCTCCAGACAAACAGGAGGGAGATTCCATGGAGGTACACAGAGGAGAAGTTTTCTACGCCGATCTTTCGCCAGTGGTGGGCTCGGAGCAGGGCGGTGTGCGCCCGGTGCTGATCGTACAGAACGAGATCGGCAACCGGCACAGCCCCACTGTGCCCGCGGCAGCCATTACATCCCGGCGGGACAAGACCCGCCTGCCCACCCACATCAACATCCGGGCGGCGGACACCGGCCTTGCCAAGGACAGCGTGGTGCTGCTGGAACAGATCCGCACGCTGGATAAGCACCGCCTGCGGGAGCGCGCCGGGCAGATCACCGCCGCCGATCAGAAGCGGGTGGATCAGGCGCTGGACGTAAGCCTTGGGCTGAGCTCGTACTAAAAAACAAGCGGAAAGATTATTTATAATTTCGGGACACCGGAGCGTCTGCGGACGCTCCGGTGTCCCATTTTCACGGGAAAGGATTTGTGAAACCCCACCTATAACAAAAGGTAAATTTGCGAAAAAGACGTGACGAAACGGCGCAGATGTGGTATCGTTAAAGGGTAGATTTTTGTTCGGAAAGGATTTCTTTGCTATGACCCGGATCGCTTTCTGTGATGACGATGCCGCCCTGCTGCATCAGATGCAGGATTTTCTGGAGCAGTACCGTGCCCTGCGGGGTGTGCAGCTGGAGCTGTTTCCCTATACAAAACCCATGGAGCTTCTGGCAGATATCGAGGCCGGGGTGCGCTTTGACGTGCTGTTTTTGGATGTGCTCATGCCCGGCATCAACGGCATCAATGCCGCCCGGGAGATCCGCCAGTACGACACGGCGGTGCAGATCATCTTTGTGACCTCTTCTTCGGAATTTGCCGTACAGTCCTATGTGGTAGGCGCATACTACTACCAGCTCAAGCCCATCTGGAAGGACAGCTTTTTCCGCCTTACCGATGCTGTGCTGGCCGAGTGCCGCAAACGCACCCAGCACAGCCTGATCCTGCGCTGCAAAAGCGGCGTGACCCGCATTACACTGGACAGTCTGGAATACTGCGAGGTGCAGGGGCGCACGCTGGTATTCCACCTACTGGACGGCACCGTCATCGAGAGCAGCGGCAGCATGGACGAGCTGGCGCGGCAGCTGGCAGATTACCCGGGCTTTCTGCGCCCGCACCGCTCCTATCTGGTAAACATGGAGTACATCCAGAACATCACCGCCAAGAGCATCACCATGGAAAGCCTTGCCGAGGTGCCGCTACCCCACGGGCGCTTTACCGCCGTGCGGGATCAGTATCTGGAATACGCCTTTGCGGGAAAGAAGGTCGTCCTGTGACCGCCCCGGGCATTCTGCCGGAAGTGCTGGACGGTGCAGCAGTAGGCATTTTCGGTATCCTGCTCAGTGCGGCGTTCTGCCCCATCCGCTGGACGGGCAAAAAGCGCTGGGCGCTGGCGGGCTGCACCGCCGGGCTGCTGGCACTGCAGGGCATCTTCTACTTTGGCACCAGTCCCACGGCTGCCCAGTACCTTTACCCCCTCATCACCCACCTGCCGCTGTATGTCGTGCTGGTGCTGTTCAGCGGACAGAAGGTCTGGCCGCTGGTGGCGGTGCTCACGGCCTACCTGTGCTGTCAGGTGCGGCGCTGGGCGGCGCTGGCCGTGGCGCTGTTCTTCCCGCAGCATCCGCTGGTGCAGCCGGTGGCTGAGCTGCTGTTCACCCTGCCGTTGCTGTTGCTGTTCATCCGGTTCCTTGCCCCCTCCATGCGGCAGCTTTCCCGCTACCCGGCTTCCGTGCAGTGCCAGTTTGGCATCGTGCCGCTGGTGGGTTATCTCTTTGATTACATCACCCGTGTCTACACCAGCCTTTTGTCCGGTGCAAACCCGGCGGCGGTGGAGTTCATGTTCTTTGTGTGCTGCGCGGCCTTTCTATGCTCCATTTTGCGCGCCTCCCGGGTGGAGCGGCAGCGCATCCAGATGGAACAGCTGCAGACCAGCCTGAACTTGCAGGTCACGCAGGCCATGCGCGAGATCGAAGCACTGCGCCTTTCCCAGCAGCGCGCCAGCACCTACCGCCACGACCTGCGCCACCATATGCAGTTTCTGGCAGGCTGCATCGAGAATGGCCGCACCGAGCAGGCGCTGGGCTACATCCGCAGCGTGTGCAGCGAGATCGAGGCCGGCAAGGTGACCGTCTACTGCGAGAACGAAGCTGCGAATCTCATCTTTTCTGCCTTTGCAGACCGCGCTGCCAAGGCCGGGGTACAGTTCACGGTGCAGGCGGGCATCTCGCAAAAGCCGGCCGTCTCGGAGAGCGATCTGTGCGTGTTGCTTTCCAACGCACTGGAAAACGCCCTGCACGCCGCCGTGCGCTGCCGCGAAGCCGGGCACGAAGCCTTTATCGAGACCTCCGGGCACGAAAAAGGCCACAAGCTGTTTTTGCAGATCACCAACAGCTGTCTGCCGGACGTGCAGCTCCGGGATGGCATCCCGGTCACCGACCAGCCCGGCCACGGGCTTGGGGTGCGCAGCATCTGCGCCATCTCAGAGCGGTACGGCGGCCTGACCAGCTTTGCCGCAAAGGACGGACAATTCACCCTGAGAGTGATGTTATAAAAAAAATCCGTTGCACAAGGTCAGCGTCCTCGCCCTCTCTGTCACGGCATACGCCGTGCCACCTCTCCCAAAGGGAGAGGCCTTGGCAAAGAGATACACTTTGCGTGGACTGCCAAAGGCTCTCCCTTTGGGGAAAGACTTCCCCCGCTCCGGGGGAAGATGTCGCACAGCGACAAAAGGGGGAATCTGGCGCGTAAGCGCCTGAGAGGGCGAGCCCGCTAAAAAAGAGCATCTGCAATAAAACCCGCTGATTTTCTGAAATTCAGAAGCGATGGTTGCAGATGCTCTCTTATTTTATATTATAATATTATTTTACAGCTGCTGCTTGCCCAGCACGTCAGAGGTAGGGGTCTGGAACACCGGGATGCCGGCATAGGGGTCGGCAGCGGTGTCGGCGGGCAGGCTCTTCATATACTCATCCATGGCGACAGCCACCTTCTTGGCAACGGCCACAGCCTCCACCACGGTGCGTGCGCCCATGACGGCGTCGCCGCCGGCAAACACGCCCTCGCGGGTGGTGCGGCCGTCCTCGCTGACGCTCAGCAGACCCTTCTGGTTGGTCTCGATGCCGGTCGTGGTCTTGACGAGGTTGCTCTCAGAGCCCTGACTGACCGACACGATGACGCCGGTGTGGGGGTACAGAGTTTCGCTGCCCTCCACCTGCGTGAACTTGCCGTCCTCGCCCTTGACGGTGTCGCGGCAGATCAGGCCGTTTTCCCGGATCTCCACCGGTGCCTTGCAGAAGCGGAAGCCCACGCCCTCCAGCTTGGCGTAGCTGACCTCGTACTCGGAAGCGCTGATGCAGCTTTCGTCCCGGCGGGCGTAGCAGGTAACATGGCGGGCACCGTTGCGGATAGCGGTGCGGGCGCAGTCCATGGCGGAGTTGCCCACGCCGATGACAGCCACGTCATCGCCCAGACGGAAGGCCTTGGAGTTTGCCAGATAGTCGATGCCAAAGGCCACGTTGCCAAGGCTCTCGCCCTTGATGTGCATGGCGTTGGCCTTCCACAGACCGGCACCGATGAACACGCTCTTGTAGCCGTCGCGGAACAGGTCATCGATGGTGATGGTCTTGCCGATGGTAGTGTTGGGGCGCACCTTGATGCCCTTCAGCTCCAGATGGCGGTACTGGAAATCGTCCAGCACGCTGTCCGGCAGGCGGTAGTTGGGGATGCCGTAGCGCATCACGCCGCCGATCTTATCCCGGGCGTCAAAGATAGTCACGTCATAGCCCCAGCGCGCCAGCAGCACGGCGATGGTCAGGCCCGCCGGGCCGGAGCCCACCACAGCGGCCTTCATGCCGTTTTTCGGGGCAGGGCCTGCGGTCATCTTGTTGGCGTAGGTGGTAGAGATATAGTCCTCGATGATGGAAAAGTGCACCGGGTCGTGGCTGGGCATCCGGTTGCGGATGCAGTGACCCTCGCACTGCTTTTCGTGGTTGCACACCAGACTGCACACGGTGGTCAGGGGATTGTTTTCAAACAGCATCCGGCCTGCAGCGTCCATCTGGTTTGCCTTGAGCAGACGGATGACCTCCGGGATATTGGTGTGGATGGGGCAGCCCTCCTGACACATCGGCTTTTTGCAGCCGAGGCAGCGGTTGGCTTCGTCCAGAACATGAAGTGCCATGGGTTCCTCCTTGTGTTTCCCCTGCGGGGACAGTCGTTTTTTACAAGCTTGTTGTATCCAACATTGCATTGCTTTAATCATACACCCGAACCGCGCCGGATACAAGAGGGCACAACATAAAATTTTTCACGTTATTTTTTGTCAATTCGTCAAAAAGATAATTTTTTGACGATATATCCCGCCCATCGGCTCCGGTTTTGCCCGGCACAGTGCGCCAAGGTCGCTGGCTCTGCTCTGGGCAGCAGCCATTTGGGCGCAGGTCTCGTTTTCC
>OBYC01001025.1_pt1 | contig 12665 bp, 9 predicted proteins | sample 1550651 | NCBI WGS metagenome assembly OBYC01 (sample SAMEA2580181, study PRJEB22360) | human gut metagenome | biome: human gut; feature: human-associated habitat; material: faeces | place: Denmark | collected 2008/2010
GGCTAGTGTGGTCCAGCTTCGCTGGACACACAACGTAAATGAAAGAAAAACGGTACAGACAAATATGATTTCCTTCGTGAGCCATGGAGATAAGACTCTTTAGAGGCTTATCGGAATGCCTGGCGAACAGGAACATCATATTTCGTCTGTACCGTTTTTCTTTTCATAAACCTATAAAATCACGACTTGCGAGAGGACGCTTATATCTGCCCTTCAAGCCCTATAAAAGCACCACAGAATCTGCGACACTACGCAAATGAACCTCCGGTTTAGTTCGCACTTACAACCCCGCTCTCGCAGTCCACTTCAACGTAAGCACTGGTCTTTAAGACATTCAATGCATTTTTAGCTGCGATCAGAACCGGAATATCAAGGCTTAACCCTGCGATTGCTGCATGACAGTTTGCACCCTCTGCTTCTACGATCAGTGCGGAAGCCTGACGCATCTGCGCCATCATTTCATTTGTAGTGTCTGCTGCGACAATGATATCACCGTCTTTGAAGCTTTTTAAATCTTCATTGCTGTGGCACACACAAAGGTTTCCGGAAATTTTCTTTCCGTTTAATCCTTTTCCTGTCACAAGAATATGTCCTGCGACCTGTACTTTGATGAGGTTCGTTGTACCGGATACCCCAAGTGGAACACCACCGGTCAGAACAACTAATTCCCCTTTGGAAACAAATCCTGCCATCTCTGCCACATCAACTGCCTTCTCAAACAACTGGCTTGCATCCTGTTCCTCTGTGATAAGAATCGGTTCTACACCCCACTCAAGGTTTAACTGACGGCATACCTTTTCTGTCAGACACTCTCCGATGATCGTACAGTCTGGACGGTATTTGGAAATCATTCTCGCAGTACGTCCGGACTTCGTCACTGTCACGATTGCCGCTGCACTTAAATCACCAGCCATCGTACAGGTTGCATGTGAGATTGCGTTTGTCACATCCGGGTTACACATGGTTCTGCGCTGTCTGAACCTCTGTAAATAGTTGATATCATGCTCTGTACGGGTTGCGATTCGAACCATTGTTTTTACTGCTTCAATCGGATACATTCCTGCAGCAGTCTCTCCGGATAACATGATTGCACTCGTTCCGTCATAAATTGCATTTGCAACGTCTGTGGACTCTGCTCTTGTTGGTCTTGGATGTTTCATCATGGAATCTAACATCTGAGTTGCTGTGATAACGATTTTTCCAGCCTCACATACTTTTTTGATGATCATTTTCTGCATAACCGGAACATCTTCTAACGGGATTTCAACCCCCATGTCTCCACGCGCCACCATGATACCGTCGGACACACGGATGATGTCATCGATATTGCGGACACCCTGCATGTTCTCGATCTTGGAAATGATCTTAATATCATCGCCGCCTTTTTCCGCAAGGATTTTGCGGATTTCCATAACATCCTCTGCGGTACGGACAAAGGAAGCTGCAATAAAATCATAATCATTTTCTACCGCAAAACAGATATCTCCGTAATCTTTTTCACTGATAAACGGCATCGTGAGGTCAACGTTCGGAACGTTCACGCCTTTTTTATTGGAAATCACACCATCATTTAACACTTTACAGACAATATCTCTTGCGTTGACCTTGGTATTCACTGGTTTTGCAACCGGTTTGATCTCTACAACTTCCAGACCTACCAGACCATCATCGATCAGGATATGATCGCCCGGCTTTACATCATCTGCAAGATTTTTGTAAGTAATAGATACGCGCTCATCAGTTCCAGGAATATCATCGGTTGTCAGTGTAAAAGTCTGGCCTGTCTTTAACTCTGTTTTTCCTTTTTCAAATTCTACGAGACGGATTTCCGGTCCCTTTGTATCAAGTAAAGCTGCAACATATTTTCCCAATTCTTTGCGCAGTTTGCGGAGCATTTTTAATCTTCCCATCTGCTCATCATGCGGTCCATGCGAAAAATTGAAACGTGCAACGTTCATTCCCTCTTCGATCAATGCTCTCATCACCGCTTCATTGTCGGTGGATGGTCCTAACGTACAGATGATTTTTGTTCTTCTTGTCATAAATTCTTCCTTTCTTTTTATGGTTTCATTTTTCAAGTGTTCCTGCTGATTTTTATTCATTCGAAATGCGTATGCCTCTCCTGATTTCTGTTATAGTTTTAACAATCTCCTTAAATCAGCACGGAGCCGGCGGACCAATCTCCGAAAAACTTAAAACTTATACACTTTTCACAATAATACAGACTCTTCTCTTCGTTTTTATTCGTATTCTTGTGAAAAATGTATAATAAATTTTAAGTTTCTTCTTTGGTACGGCGACTCCATCTACGGAGAGATTATACGAAATAAACATAAAAAAAGCAAGCTTTCTTTTGTAAAAAAACCTGCTCTTTTTGTAAACATTATGTCAAAAACATTATTTTGTGATCATGGTTCCCATACCGCCATGGATATTAGAACCGTCTTTGTTCAATTTTGTGATCAGAACGGACCTGATCGCAGAGTCACCGATAAAGTTGATGGCTGCCTCTATCTTAGGAAGCATATCGCCCTCACCAAACTGTCCCTGCTCCATGTATTTCTTTGCTTCTGCAACAGTCATGGTTGATAATGGTTTTTCATCCGGCTGTCCATAATTTAAGCATACATTGTCAACACTTGTCAAAATAACAAGCATGTCTGCATCCAGCAGTTCTGCCAGTTTTCCTGCTGCAAGGTCTTTTTCAATAACAGCACTGGCACCTTTTAAGTTGTTGTCCTGCATTAATACCGGGATTCCGCCGCCTCCACAGGCAACTACGATCTGGTCAGCATCGGACAATGCTTTGACCGCATCGATCTCCACGATATCCATTGGCTTTGGCGCTGCAACGATTCGTCTGTACCCGCCTTCTGTTTTTACAACGTGATTTCCTTTTTTCTCCTCTGCCTCTGCTTCCTCTTCCGTCAGCACACGTCCAATGACTTTGCTTGGTTTGTAAAACGCCTCGTCATATGGATCAACCACAACCTGTGTAAGGATCGTAGAAACAGGTTTATAGATTCCCTTGTTCAATAATTCCGCACGGATCGCATTCTGTAAATCGTAACCGATATATCCCTGGCTCATCGCAGAACATACAGACATTGGTGTTGCAGTATATTCCGGATATAATTTACAAAATTCATTCATAGCAGTATGGATCATACCGATCTGTGGTCCGTTACTGTGTGTGATCACAACCTGATAATCTTCACGGATAAAATCTGCCACTGCCTTTGCTGTTCGTTTCGTTGCCTCTTTCTGTTCAGGAAGTGTTGTTCCCAATGCTTCATGTCCAAGAGCAATCACAATTTTCTTCTTTTTCATCTCTACCATCCTCCGATGCACCTTTATATTCGCAGAACACCCGGAAAGTATCTCCGGGTGCTTTTTGTCTTGTCTGACACTTATACTGCTATTTTACCATGAACGATTTTGCAGTGCAATGTCATTTTTACATTACAGGCCACAGGCATTCTGCAAACTGTTATTTATCTTCTTCCTCAGTTTCCTCCTGTGGCAGAACAAAGGAATCGATAACCTCCCAGAGTTCATCTCTTCCCTGCTTCGTCTCGGAGGAGAATGGAATGATCACCGTACCCGGCTTTACTTTCAGACCTTCGCGGATTGCTTTTACATTCTTCTGGATCTGGCTTCGTTTGATCTTATCAAGTTTTGTGGCGATGATAATCGGTGTAAATCCCTGATAAACCATCCAGTCATACATCATTTTATCGTTTGCAGACGGATCATGACGGATATCGATCAGCAAAAAGACTGCCTGCAGTTTTTTAGAGGTATGAAGATAATTCTCGATCATTTTTCCCCATTTTTCCTTCTCGCTGGCAGAGGTCTTTGCATATCCATAACCGGGCAGATCGACCAGATACATGGCATCATTGACATTGTAAAAATTGATGGTCTGCGTCTTTCCCGGCTGCGCCGATGTCCTTGCGAGCGACTTGCGGTTTAACAGCGCATTGATCATGGATGATTTTCCTACATTTGACTTTCCTGCAAATGCCACTTCATTAAATGGATTGTCCGGTATTTTACTTGTGATACCACAGACAGTCTCCAAATTTACACTTCTAATTACCATTGTCTTTTCCTCTTCTTAATTCACTTCTTTACAAACGCCACATCCAGCACGTCTTTCATCTGCTCCACAAACACGATTTTCAGACCTTTTTTGATCTCCGGTGAAATCTCATCTATATCCTTCTCATTCTTCTTTGGCACACAGATGGTCTTAATTCCTGCATTTTTGGCTGCCAGTGTTTTTTCCTTCAGTCCACCGATTGGAAGCACACGGCCGCGAAGTGTGATCTCACCTGTCATTGCGACATCAGCGCGGACCGGTGTCTTCGTGATCGCCGACAACATGGCTGTCGCCATCGTGATTCCGGCAGACGGTCCATCCTTCGGCACTGCACCCTCCGGGATGTGGATATGGATGTCATTCTCCTGGAAAAACTTTTTCGGAATATGATACTCTTCACTGACAGAACGGATATAGCTGATTCCCGCCTGTGCAGATTCCTTCATCACATCTCCCAGCTGTCCGGTCAGCTGGAACTCACCTTTTCCCGGCATGATGTTGACTTCAATCTCTAAAGTATCTCCACCAACACTTGTCCATGCAAGTCCACGGACGATTCCTACTTCATCCGTATCATTTTTCTTATCAAAACTGTATTTCTCTTTGCCGAGGAACTTTTCAAGATTCTGTTCTGTAACTTTAATCTTCTCTTTTTCTCCCTCGTAAAGCGGTCTTGCTGCTTTTCTGCATATCTCACCAAGCTTACGTTCAAGATTACGCACACCGGCTTCCCTTGTGTAACCACTGATGATCTTTGCCATCGCTTTGTCTGTGATGGCGAGCTGCTCCGGTCTGATCCCATTGCGCTCCATCTGCTTTGCGAGCAGATGCTCTTTGGCAATGTGAAGCTTCTCATTCTCTGTATAACTGGTCACTTCGATCAGTTCCATACGGTCTAACAGCGGCCTTGGGATATCCTGCACAGAGTTTGCTGTTGCAATAAACAGCACTTCTGAAAGATCGATCGGTATCTCAACATAATGATCCCGGAACTTCTTATTCTGCTCCGCGTCAAGCACTTCCAGCAATGCAGACGCCGTATCCCCCTTGTAATCGCTGCTCATCTTATCGATCTCATCTAACAGCATGAGCGGATTTTTCATGCCGGCGCTGCGCAGTCCGTTCACGATACGTCCCGGCATTGCTCCGACGTAAGTTCTTCTGTGGCCGCGGATCTCTGCCTCATCCCGCACACCACCGAGACTGATCCGCACATATTTTTTATCTAACGCTTTTGCAACGGACCGGGCAATACTCGTTTTACCGGTTCCCGGTGGTCCGACCAGACAGATGATCGGGCTCTCGCCCTTGCTGGTGAGATTGCGGACAGCCAGAAATTCCAACATACGCTCTTTTACTTTTTCCAGGCCGTAATGATCCGCATTTAAAATCTGCTCGGCATTCTTCAGATCCTTGTTATCTCTGGATGTCTTATTCCACGGAAGCTCCAAAAGTGTTTCAATATACCCTCTCGCCACAGCGCTCTCAGAGGAGCTGGAACTGATATTTTTAAAACGGTCGATCTCTTTTTTGATCTTCTCTTTTACTTCTTTGTCTGCCTTGATTTTGCCCAGAGCATCCATAAAGTGATCTGCGTCTGATTCCGTATTATCTTCGCCAAGCTCCTCACGGATTACTTTCATCTGCTCTCTCAGCAGATATTCTTTCTGGTTTTTATCCACATGCGCCTTGACTTTCGCCTGAAAATCATTCTTGATGGCTATGATCTCGATCTCTTTTAATAAGAGTGCCATCAGAACCTCATAACGTTCGGTCATAGAAACCGCATCTAAGATTTTCTGTTTTTCCTCAAAATGTACCGGAAGGCTGTTGGCAAGCTGATTCATCAGTTTTTCCAGATCTGTGATCTCACTTAACTGGCGTTGCAGCTCTTTTCCCATTTTGGGATTGACGACCACATATTTACCAAATGTCTCCTGAATGCTCCGAAGCATTGCCTCCTTCGCTTCTTCTGGCAGTCCGTCATCCACTTCCTCGTCAAATCGAATGATCTCCGCAAGCAGATAGTCCGGATTTTCAAGAAAAGCGGACAATTCTGCCCGCTCTTTCCCTTCTACCAAAATGCGTACAATATTATTTTGTAACTTAATTACCTGCTTTACCTCAGCAATGATCCCGATCTTAAATAAGTCCTCGATATCAGGATTTTCCTGTTCCACATCTTTCTGTGCCACAAGAAAAATCTTCTGCTCATCCATCATCGCCTCTTCCACTGCCTTGATGGATTTTGCACGGCTTACGTCAAAATGGGCTACCATTCCCGGCAGGATCACCATTCCACGAAGGGCAACTGCAGGCATTTTCATAATCATTGTATCCATTTTCTATAATTCCTTTATCTGTAACAGCTTTTCCTGCTGTTATCTTTTGTTTAAGAAGCCTGTTCTAACTTCTCAACAAGTGCTTTTTCTTCTTTCTCTTCAATTGCAAGATTCTTTTCTACATCTTCTTTGGTGATCTCACATTTTGTAATGCTCTCATCGGATGGAATATGATACATCAGATCTAATGTAACAGCCTCCATGATTGCACGAAGACCACGCGCTCCGGTCTTTCTCTCAAGCGCTTTGTCCACGATTGCTTCGAGTGCATCCTTGTCAAATTCCAGACTGACACCGTCTAATTCAAACAGCTTTTTGTACTGTTTTACAAGTGCATTCTTCGGCTCGCATAAGATACGGATCATCGCATCCTTATCTAACATATCCAGTGTTACGGTTACCGGCACACGACCGATAAATTCAGGGATGAGTCCGAATTTCACAAAATCCTGTGGAAGCACATGTTTTAATACTTCCCCTACATTGTACTCATCTTTGGCGTGTACTTCTGCATTAAATCCAATGGATTTCTGGTCGAGACGTGTCTCAATGATCTTCTCCAATCCATCAAAAGCACCACCACAGATAAATAAAATATTGGTAGTATCAATCGGGATCAGTTCCTGCTGCGGATGTTTTCTTCCACCCTGTGGCGGAACAGAAGCAACCGTTCCCTCTAAAATCTTAAGTAACGCCTGCTGTACACCCTCGCCGGAAACGTCTCTTGTGATGGAAACGTTCTCAGATTTTTTTGTAATCTTGTCAATCTCATCAATGTAAATGATACCGTGCTGTGCACGCTCAATATCATAATCAGCAGCCTGGATCAGTTTCAAAAGGATATTCTCGACATCTTCACCCACATAACCTGCCTCGGTAAGTGTGGTTGCATCTGCGATCGCAAACGGAACATTCAACACTCTCGCCAAAGTCTGTGCTAAAAGTGTTTTACCGGAACCGGTTGGTCCGAGCATAAGAATATTACTCTTCTGCAATTCTACATCTGAATCTGATCCTGCCATAATTCTCTTGTAATGATTATAAACTGCAACGGACAAAACTTTCTTCGCTTTATCCTGGCCAATGACGTACTCGTCTAAAAATGCCTTCATCTCCTCCGGCTTGATCAGATTGATCTGCTCCGCAGGTTCTTCCAGATTTCCGTCAAATTCATCATTCTCCAACTCTTCGTCTATAATCTCGGCGCAAACGTCTACACACTCATCACAGATATAGGCTCCGTTTGGTCCCGCGATCAGTTTACGGACCTGATCCTGAGTCTTACCACAAAATGAGCAGCGCAGTCTCTCGTCATTTCTTCCTGTCATTTCTTATTCTCCAATGTCTCTATTTATTAGCGGCTTGTGATCACATTATCGATCAGTCCGTATTCCATTGCTTCCTGAGCAGACATATAATGATCTCTCTCTGTGTCCGCTGCGATCACGTCATAAGGTTTTCCGGTGTTTGCAGCTAAAATCTCATTTAATTTCTTCTTTGTCTTTAAAATGTTTTCCGCTGCGATCTGGATCTCCGTTGCCTGACCTTTTGCTCCGCCGGATGGCTGATGGATCATAATCTCTGCATTCGGAAGTGCAAGTCTCTTGCCCTTTGCTCCGCCTGCAAGTAAAAATGCTCCCATGCTGGCTGCCATACCGATACAGATGGTAGATACATCGCATTTGATGTACTGCATCGTATCATAAATAGCAAGACCTGCTGTTACCATTCCACCCGGGGAATTGATATATAAATGAATATCTTTTCCAGGATCCTCGGACTCTAAGAAAAGTAACTGTGCAACCACAAGGCTTGCTGTTGTCTCATTCACTTCTTCTCCAAGGAAAATAATTCTATCTTTTAATAATCTGGAGTAAATATCGTAATTACGCTCTCCTCTGCTTGTCTGTTCAATGACGTAAGGTACTAAACTCATATCTCTTACCTGCCCTTTCCTTTTCATAAATATGGTTGGAATCGCACTATGATTGAATCCACACTTTTTTCACTATTGCAATATATCGGTCATACACTGCACTGATAAATATTATCCCACAAATGCAGAGACGTTGGAATAGGAAAAAAACATGTTTTATGAAAAATTAATATCTTGTTCGAATTTTAAAAAATACTGAACTTTTTTCTCATCAAATGCATTCTGCCATAAATCTCAAACAGACCGGCTCATAAGAGCCAGTCTGTGATATTTCCGGTCTGCATATTATATGCAATCCTCTGTCTGCTGTACGCTGCCGGAATTATTCTTCTGTTCCTTCTTCTGCTTCAGCTTCTTTTTCTTTCTTTGTCTTAGCTTTTGCTCTTTCTTTTACGTTCTCCATAATTAAGTCAACTGCTTTTGTCACAGATAAATCTCTCTTAATGGATTCTTTCTCAGCTTCTCCTAAGTACTCTTTTAACTTGTCAGCTTCCATTCCGTACTGAGCTGCCATCTTCTCAACTTCTGCATTGATCTCATCTTCAGAAACTTCGATGTTCTCTTCTTTTGCGATCTGCTCTAATACAAGGCTGCTCTTGATACGAGTCTCAGCTTCTGGACGAACCTGCTCTTTTAATCCATCGATTGTCATACCGGAGAACTGCATGTACTGCTCCATGGAAAGACCGCTCTGTGCGATTCTCTGTGCGAACTCATTGATCATGTTCTCGCACTGTGTCTCGATCATAGCTTCCGGGATCTCCATTGTGGATTTGTCGATGATCTTCTTGATTGCTTCATCTTCTTTTGTACGTTTTGCTTCGTTCTCTTTCTCAACTTCAAGATGTTTTCTTAAGTCTTCTTTGTACTCAGCTAATGTATCAAACTCAGATACTTCAGAAGCAAATTCATCATTTAATTCTGGAAGTTCTTTTGCTTTGATCTCGTTGATCTTAACTTTGAATACGGCTGGTTTTCCAGCTAAATCAGCTGCCTGATATTTCTCTGGGAAAGTAACGTTAACTTCTACTTCATCCCCTGCATTGTGTCCTACTAACTGATCTTCGAATGTATCGATGAAAGAGTGGGAACCGATCTCTAATGGATGATTCTCTCCTTTACCACCTTCAAATGCAATGCCGTCAACAAATCCTTCGAAATCGATGACTGCTGTATCACCGTTTGCAACTGGTCTGTCTGTTACAGTTACAGTTCTGGAGTTCTTCTGCTGCTCTTTCTCAAGTGCTGCTTCTACTTCTTCGTCTGTTACAGTTGTGTCGATCTTAGTTACCTGAACACCTTTGTATTTTCCAAGTGTCACTTCCGGTCTTACAGCCACTTCTGCTGTGAAGATGAAAGGTTTTCCGGATTCGATCTGAACAATGTCAATTGTTGGTCTTGAAACGATGTCCTCTTTGCTCTCTTCCATAGCTGCTGCATAATTATCCTGAATTAAGATGTTTGCTGCTTCTTCATAAAATACAGCTGCACCGTACATTTTCTCGATCATAGCTCTTGGAACTTTACCTTTACGGAAACCAGGAATGCTGATTTTGTTCTTCTCTTTCATGTAAGCAGCCTGTAAAGCTTTTTCTACTTCCTCTGCTGGTACTTCAACAGTAAGTTTTGCCATGTTTTTTTCTAATTTTTCAACCTGTACACTCATTATAATGATTTTCCTCCTTATATATATAAAATATCCATGTACATTTCACGCTTAATGCGCTAATCGAGCCACGTCCAAAGTCGCATAAACCCGCGGTTTTTCTGGCTCTGCCTAAAAATGGGCGTACTACGACTATCGCAGTCATTCTAGGATTATAGCACACACTTTTGCAAAATACCAGTGTTTTTTATGGTTTTACGAGGTTTTCTGCGATTTCTGCTCTTTTGCCATGCAATTTGTCATATACGACATTACAAACCACTGTATAAAGAGAGGCAGTCACATTGATCCCTGTCCGAAGCAGCAGCGCCATCGGCAGTCCGAACAATGAAGCTGCAATTGCAAGCGCTCCAAACGTGTTAAAAACCGTCTGCCATTTATATCCGGCAGAATAACCCACGCCGATCCCACCAATAATTCCGATCATACTTCTTCCTGACTCCGGCAGTATTAGATAAAGGACGAGAAACAGCGCACATCCGGCAATATTAAACACGCCCCTGTCTACCGCCCTCATTTTTCCATCCTCTGTAAATGGAAGGCAGACTGACATACATGCGATCCCTGCCCACATTGCTCTCGGAAGTCCAAGCAGTGAAACGATCAGCATTGCACTTGAGACGATCAGTGTCAGTTTCAGATACCATTGGTTTCTCGCAGACCGAACATCAAATTCCCGGAATAAATCCTTAAATGTCCTGCGATAAGGTCTGTTTTTCTGATTTTTATAAAAAACCGCCATGCACACAAGCATTCCCGCCGTAAGTCCAATCACCCGCATCTCAAAAGCTCTGCCACTCACATCATATCCATATAAGAGCAGATACCCGAGCACAAACGTGGAATGATTATGCATAATGACATTGTGACACCCAAAAATCATAAGAAGCAGGATACAGACACAATTTATAAAAAATGCTCCCACCGGAGATACCATATTTGCCAGTCGCGGGCCAGCCATCATGATCGTAAATATTCCCACAATGGACAACAATCCATGACTCGTCCGTATGCCAAAATCTGCCTGTCTCAGCACAAGCAGCGCCAACAGGACCGTTACTCCTACAACGCTGTTTTCCTGCCCTGTCAGTTTTGTATACAATGTGACAACCGCCACACAAAAAGCCATAACAAGATATACTTTAAAATTATAGATAAGAATATGACGCCATTTTTCTTTTTTGTCTGTCGTATTTTTGATCAACTGTTTTGAACCGGCAGAACTAAGCTGTAACTCCTGATAAAATGTCATTTTGTTGTCTCCTTCTCTTCTCTTTTGAATCAGCAAAGCGAAGAGTACTATACTTCAAAACATGGAGTCTGGCAAGTATAAAACCTCATTTTAGAAAAATTTTGGAATGTTTACTGTTTTTTCATATAGAAATATTTTCCGAACAGACTTGATTTATGCTAAAATGTGATTATCTAGAAAGGTCTGCACAAATGAGGAGAAAGCTATGGCAGTCACAAAATCCAACGAAAGAACAAAATATGAGCTGGCAGATGCCATGAAACGCTGTATGAAAACTGCACCTGTAGAAAAAATCACTGTGAAGGAAATTGTAGAAGCATGCGGTGTCACAAGACAGACTTTTTACCGCAATTTTCAGGATAAATATGACCTCATCAACTGGTATTTTGACAAAATTCTCTTAGAATCCTTTGAACATATGGGGGAAGGAAAATCTGTCTATGAAAGTCTTGTAAATAAATTTACCTATATTCAGGAAGAAAAGTTGTTTTTTAAAGCTGCATTTAAAAACGATGACCAGAATTGCCTGCGCGATCATGATTTCCAGTTGATCACCGCTTTCTATACGGATCAGATTGAAAGCCGTACCGGCAAAAAGATTTCTCCGCATCTGCAGTTTCAATTGGAAATGTACTGTCAGGGTTCTATCTTTATGACCGTTCAGTGGGTACTTGGCTACCGGAAATGCACACCGGAAGAACTTGCCAGATCACTGGCTGGCGCTATGCCGGCAGAACTGAGTGAAGTATTCCGTGAGGTTGGACTGATATAAACCGGAGTTTAACTTATGAACTGCCGCCTGTAGGTGGTGTTACGGATTTCCGCAGGTTATGTCAATTGCATGCCAACAAAGTGTATAGAACTATAAAAAATAGAACTGTTTGTTTTCAGGAGCGCTTCCGCTTGTTGTCGCTGGCAGCGGTACTAAGAAAGCATCCATCGTGATTTCAAAATCCAATTACATTGTCTTTTGAAATCGCAATGTCTGCTTTCTAAGGACCGGCCGCTCCCAAAATCCTGAAAACAAATCAGTTCTATTTTTTATTAAGCCAAGACTGTGTGGCATGCAATATCCAGATTGTGAAAATCCGTCAATCCAGAATACGAGCGGCAGAACCCAAAGATGAAACTCCGGGAGGTGTGCCCTTTAACATCGACGAATCATAAGGCATTGAACCTCTTGAATTTTGCCGTTATCTCATAGGCACTCATCCCATAACCGTGAGTTCCCTAACGTAAATTGCAGATTTTGTGGTGCGATTCATGATGTTGATTGGGCAAATATAAACGTCCTCTCACAAGTCATTCATGTAGAGTAGGCGGATGAAAATTTCATCCGCCCCTCATCAAACCGTGCATGAGGT
>OBYC01001047.1_pt1 | contig 12285 bp, 10 predicted proteins | sample 1550651 | NCBI WGS metagenome assembly OBYC01 (sample SAMEA2580181, study PRJEB22360) | human gut metagenome | biome: human gut; feature: human-associated habitat; material: faeces | place: Denmark | collected 2008/2010
CCTTTTAATGTACATGAGTAAACCTCCCTTCCTTTTTGTTTAATATACACTATGATATCTCCCTTTCTTTTTTTAATTATTTTATCTTCTTCCCCCATATCCTGCTAGATGATATTGTTTCTAATTTTACCAAATATTTTTTATCACAAAAAAAATGTCCGATGAAAATCAGACATTTTTACTCTCTTTTCTGTATTCCGAAGGCATACACCCATGCTCCCGTGCAAATACTTTTGCAAAATAATGAAAATTATCATATCCAAGTTCTACGGCAATCCTTGTAATGCTATTCTTTCCCTCCTCTATCCATTCCGCCGCAGTCTTCATTTTCCTTTGTATCACATATTGGTGAAATGTTTCCCCCGTCATCTCCTTAAACCTTGTACTAAAATAACTCCTGCTCATCCCTATCCGTTCTGCCACGTCTTCAGAGCGAAGATTCTCCCCGATATGTCCATCCACATACTTGATAACCGCTGCAAAAGCACTGATATCATTTTTCTGTGATGAGCTAAGACTCTCTTCATAAATATGTTCCCTCCAGCGGTGCACCCAGTCCAGCATCTCTTCAACCGTATCCATCGATGGAAATTCCCCTTCTCCATCTGACAGGAGCTGAATATTATGAAAACTCTTAACAAAAATCCTCTCCGCACTCCGCAGACTGATTTCTTTTGTTTTCTGACAGAGATCTTCAAATTCTTTCTCAATGAAAATCCATCTGGTGTGCATCCATCTTCTGTTCAGTTCTTCAACTTTTTCCTCCTCAACTTTTTCCTGTTTTTCCTCTTCTGCATGTCCATCTCTGCATGTCTGCATGTATTTTGCTCTGACCCGTTCCAGTATCGTTCCACACTCTTCCGGGGAAAAACTGATCTTTGAGATATAGTCTAACGCACCCATACGGATTGCCGTCTGTGCATAACTGAAACTCTCATATACAGAAAGAATTACAAATTTAATTTCCGGAAATTCCTCTCCGCACATCTGCATAAGTTCCAGTCCATCAATTTCCGGCATATCTATATCGGTAAATACAATATCCACCGGATGATTTCGGAGAAATTCAAGGGCTTTTCTCCCATTCTGTACATCTCCCACTACCTCGAATCCATACTTTTTCCAGTCCATAATAGCAACCAGACCTTTTCTGGCAAGTTTGTCGTCATCTACAATCAATACGTTCATCTGTCTGTCCCACCTTATTTTCTTCCAATGTAACCTCTTTGTCTTTCTCTTTTTTTTCTTCCGGTTCCCGGACAGGAAGAAGGATCGTAATTTTGGTTCCGAACCCTTTTTTGCTGTTTACAAACAAACTCGTCTGTCCATCATAAAATGATTCCAGCATAGCCTTGACGTAGCGCAGTCCGATACCTCTGTTCTCATTCTTCCAGTATCCCCAGTCATAATCAAACGGCTGGTTGATCTCATCAATCTCCTCCTGATTCAGTCCCTTTCCGCTGTCAGAGATAGTTACAACAGCAAAATGCCTTGCCACATCTTCAAACACCTGGATGCTGATCTTCTCATCATCCCCAAGACCATAGCGGATCGCGTTCTCCACAAGTGGCTGAAAAAGCATACGGACCGTTGGCTGGTCAAGATAACTGCCATCTTCTATATTCATCTCAATAATAAAATCATACCGCATCTGCTGAAGTGCAATATATTCCTTTACAATCTCCAACTCCATCCGCAACGTTGTCTGGCGGCCTTCTTTGCCCAGATTATAGGAAAGAAGCTTCTTTAGTCTCTGTACAAACTCACTGATCTCTCTTTGGTGACTCATTTGTGCCATCCACTGAATCGAATTCAGTGTATTGAGAAGGAAATGAGGATTAATTTGATAGAGAAGTTTCTCAAACTCTATCTTCTGTATGCTTTTTTCCTTTTCTACCATATTGCTGATAAGATTCTCAATCTGTCTCTTCATCTGTTCTACTTCCCTCATCAGGCTGTCAAACTCTGCAATGTCCGACTCTTCATGTACTGCCTGAAGAGCGCCATCCCCAATCTGCACCATCTGTCTGCGGAATTGACTCAGTGGTCGGCAGATCATACGATAAAGATAGAGGACAGACATGAAAAAGATCAGAAACGTTACAACTATGATGAGTGTCATCTTCATTCTCCACTGGTTACTCTTCTTGTGATATATATTGTCCGGCAGTGCCACTGCATTAATGTATCCCATCTGACTCCTGTATGCCATGATCTTATAGCCCTCTCTCGTCTGGACTTCATACTCCCCCTTTGAGAGTGATGCAGAAAACAGTTTCTGTCCCTGTATAATGACAGGATTTACGCTGTATTGTGCAACCCCTCTCTCATCCGTCTGAATATAAGTGTAGGGATGTCCTTCCTTATTTATTTTTTCCGGGGTCTTCATATCAGCCTCTATTTCTGTGTATATTTCCAGTTTTTTCCCATTGCCCAAAACTACTTCCCTCATGACGGAAAAAACTGTTTTCTCACTACTCCCAAGAAAAGACGCATGGGCTGCCTGCATAACATTTCCCGCACACTTCACAACCTTAGGCAATGCGTTCTGTCTTCCGTCCAGTGTTCTGACATTCATACCGCTGATAAGTTCCCTTTTCTCTTCCTTGTCATAATAGGTAGCGCCTACCAGTTTTGTGTTGACATATCCTAATCCCGAAAGTTCTTGTCTAAGGGATCTCTGTTCAACAAACCTGTCAAAATTATCCACAGCATCAAGATAACTGTCCGTTACGTTTCCGATCAGACCGTCCGGTCCCATATAGTTCACAATACTGAGCATATCATAATAGGCTTCATCCGTATTCTTCGTAATCTGATCCAGATACATTTTCATGTTATCCTCTATACTGTCATTCCGTATCATTCTCAGTTCCATATAGGATACAATTACCGCAGCCAGAAGGCTTGTCATCGCACACATCGTCAATATGCCAAGCATTTTTGCCTTCAATGTTTTCTTCTTTTTTCCCCGAGCTATCCCCATATACCTGTTTCTCTCCTTAACTGCATCACTAAAAAAGACTGCGCATCGGCAATATCCCTCCAACGCGCAGTCTGTATTCTCTGTATACAAAACTCCTGACAAACACCTGTCATCAGATATCCGTGACAATTGTCGAATTTTATATAGTATATCACACGGTCTGAATAATGTAAAGCAGTTGTCCTTCTGACAGCAGTAGAAGGAGAACTAGCATGAGCAAATATATTCCCGGTAATCAAAAACATCTTACTCTCGAAGATCGCAAATACAAAGAATGTCTTTCACAGTCCAGTGCCGGTATAAACATGACCAGACACGAACTGCATCAGGAAGATATGGTCATCACGCCCCTGATTTTTCAGGGCCAGTCTCCATATCAGATTATAACGAATCATCCAGAACTCGATATGTCCGTGAGAACTCTATATTCTTACCTTGATAAAGGAATCCTGACATTCTTCTTAACCCGTGAAAAACTGTTTCTTGCATTCATTATGAACAGATGCACCAAAGGTACCGTAAAACTTGTTTTTAACAAGTTGGAACGCCAGCTTGGCATATATCTTATTCAACACGATTCTTACGGATCGCGGATCCGAATTCGGAGATCCGGAGTCTCTCGAAAACGGCATTAATGGCATTATGCGGTCAAGCATCTATTACTGTGATCCGATGAGAAGCAGTCAAAAAGGCGGCATCGAACAGACACATACCATGCTTCGAATGATTCTTCCTAAAAAGACTAGCTTTGAATATCTCACACAATGGGATTTAAGAACTATCGTAGACCACATAAATTCAACCCCAAGAGAAAGCCTTGGTGGTCGAACACCGTATGATGTAGCACTTGCTGTCCTTGGTTTCATACAATACCTCTCCAATCTTCTCAATCAATGTCACATCTGCGGCAGCTACTTTACATCTGCGTCTACAAATATCTGCATTCTTATATCCAGTTAAAATCGCCACCTGTCACCGCAAGCGATAACAGCTTATCCATCTTCTCTACCTCTTCAACGCCTCTAACCATCTGAATAAGCTTCGCAGATTCTACAACTTTTGGCATCTCCTCATCAGGTCCTATCTCCATATCTGCCTCTTCTCCACAGTATGGACATACCAATGTTGGTGCAATTTTTAAATCTAGAAACCTGCTTCCACACTCTTTACACTCATAATAACCGCACTGCTCTGTGCCATCCGGTACATAATACATATATAATTTCCTGCCTTTCATTTTCTTTAGTTTTATTTCCATGTCTTCCATACATCCGGCCGGTACCCGATTGTTGACTGCCTGCCGTTTCTAACCACCGGTGTCTTAATCACCTGCGGATTTTCAAGCACTTTATCCAGCTTGTCCTCATCTGCTATGTACTTTATAAGTGCCAGCAAATCCTTATCTTTGCCATCCCAGTTAATCATATTGTCAAGACCGCCATTCACCTGGGCGACAGAATTAAATTCGCCCTTGCTCATGCCTTTTTCCTTCATATCGATAAACTGAAACTTTATCCCACGCTCCTTGAAAAATCGCTGAGCTTTCTTTGTGTCATTGCATTTTTTTGTTCCGAAAATTTGTATGTTCATGCTATTTGCTGTCCTTGGTTTCATACAACGCCTCTCCAATCTTCTCAATCAGTGTCACATCCGCCGGCAGCCACTACACGTATTGTTTTCATATTGCCTTAAGCTCCTGTGTATTATTTTGTATGCTTTGTTGTAAATTGCTCTGCAGATATCGAAGCAGATCCTCTCTTACAGGGTGGCGCATCTTCATCTCAAACTTGGTGGAATACCATTTTTCTCCAGCTCCTTAAGCGTCTGGAGCAACGGCATACTGCCTCCCACAGCTCATTCCATCCTGCATAGCCCATCGATACAAAGTATCTAAACCATACGCGCCATGCATCATAAAACAAGCTGTCTTTGTTCTCCTCCGCCAATGTTACCAGGTCAGCACACCTTACTACATAGTCCTTATCCTTTGTGAAACGACCTGTTAATATGCCATTTTTGTAAAGCTCATACAGATTTTCAAGGGCAGCCTTTGCTGTTGTCATGTCAAAATTGCAGGCCCCACTTTCGTTGATTTCATTGAATTTAAGGCACTCCCTATAGTTTCTTTCTATAACGTTATCTGATACTTTATTTTCCATTTTATCACATTCATCCCTTTAGCACCATCTCATGCCACTCTTCTCCGCCCCAGGTAGAGTCAGCAATTCCCAGATCCTGCAATCCAAACTTCTTATACATCTCCACCTTCTGCTCTAAGCATGTCAGAAACAGCTTTTTTCGTCCGTTTGCCTTTTCACGCTGACTGTAGCGGTACACTAGCTCTCTGGCAAGGCCCTGTCCACGGTACTCCGGCAGCACGTCAAGGCCAAGAAGCATCACATTTTTACCGTTTTCATCACATAAATCGATGTCTGTGAAGAACTCATCCCTGAACTTTTCCTCGTCTGTTGCCACACCATTTAAAAAGCCTGCCAGCTTACCGGTTGATTTGTCAATTGCCACGAGAAATAGCTGTGGTACCTTTGCAATTCTCTCTGTCATTGCCTTTGGAGAACATGCCTCATTCGGTGGGAAGCATATCTGCTCAATTGCTATTGCCTGTTCTACCTCGTCTGGGTGTATACTTCTAAATTCAAAATTGTCTGTCATTTTTTATACCTCATTCTTCTGTTTATCATATGTTAAGATTTTTTGTGTTACCGGCCACTCTCAGGCGTGAACCGTAAAATTTTTTTGTATATGTATATAATACGTGTTTTTGCTGATATAATCAATAATCCCCCCAAAATACCAAAATCAGCCACAAAAGCATTTTACTGCTTTTACGACTGATTTACGTTGAAACCTGACAAAAACCTCCAATTATTTTTGTCTACTTTTCACCTATTCCACATTCTTTAGTGCCATGTCCATCGGGATTCTCTTTATTCTACTGAAATCAAATACTGTCACTATCAGGTAACCGATGAGCACGAACGCAAACATCTTTACATAGCCGACAGGTGTCATGTGGAATGAAACCCAGCCGCTGAAGGTCTGAAGCATTATGCGCCATACAATGTCCATCACCTTTGCACCAAGCACTACGCTGATGATATCCGAGATGACCACCACAATTGATGTTGAGACCTGATAAAGGCTTGCAATTTCTCTGTTGTCGTAGCCTAAAATCTTTGTCATCGATATGGCTGTCTCTTTTTTCTCGATTATGAGCTTCGTGAGCAGATATATCATAACGGCTGAGAGCAGTATGCAAAGCACCTGGAAGTACTGCATGTATGCGCCCATGGAGTGATCGAGCTGGTCTGCCATTTTGGTGATGTCGCGTATCGTGATTGTTGTCGCGATATTGCTCTCATCGATATCCTTTATCTTTGTATCCGACAAAAATCCGCTGAATCTGCCATCTGCAAAATCAAAGGTATCCGCAAAACGATCTATCGGCATAAATACCGCGATGCTCTGGGATTTATCGTAGGTTCCCTTCACCTTGAATTTGTACGTTTTTTTCTCGTACTGTGCATCGAGCTTTATTGTATCGCCCGGTTTTATACTATATTTGTCTGCAAATGAATCCGATATGTACACCTCGTTATCCTTAAGCGAATCCATGTCCTTAAGCTTTACGTATGCACTGTCTGTTTCCACTCCGTAGACAGACACCTCCTCGTCAAACTCATCTGTTCTCCTTAAGAGCGATGTCATGTCAAATTTCTCTGCATCACTGTTGTCGGTTTCAAGCACGTTTCCGTCTGCATCGACATAGGATTTGAGCACGTACTGGTATTTTGCAAACATCATACTGTCTGTATTTTTCTTGTAATAATCAAGTGTATCCGGCATGCCGACTGCCATCGCGAGCATTACCATGATGAAAAATATTCCCACAAAAAGTATCAGATAGTTTGCCACATTCTGGAACATGATTCTCAGTCTGAAACGGCTCATGAAGCTCCAGCGCGGAAGCCGCATTGCTTTTTTGCGCTTTGTTTTCTTAAGGTCATGACGCAGAAACTGAAGCGGTGTGTGCTGCATCATGCGAATTATTACGATAAGATTTACAACCAGCATGATAATCACCGGAGCAAGCGTTGTTTTTATGAATGCGCCCGGATTCCAGATTGTGTGGTATGTCGGCAGGCTGTAGCTGTTGTAATACATGCCCACAACCACATCCTTGAATACCGTATATCCCAGTATATTTCCTACTACTGCTGCCAGAAATGTCACAATGACAGGCATTGAAAGGTAATGCCTAATAAGCTCGCCCTTTGTGTAGCCCGACGCGCGAAGCGTGCCTATCGCTGATGATTCATTTGCTATCGTATTGCTTATGGTCACTGCAAAAATGAATGCGATTATCACGATAAGAATGTCTAAAAGCACTCCTCCCATGGCCTTGTCTGAGCCCATATCGTCCGTGGCAAAATTGATTGCCGGATTTGAGTAGCGCGGTGTGTAGTCCTCCACCTCATTGCCCGCTGCCATCACCTGTGAGACCATCGCCTCCAGAAAGTCATCTGAATTTTCCTTCTGCTCTATGTCGTCAGCCGGCTCATCCTCGTATTTCCATGCATATGTATAGTGAATGCTCTTGTCCAGGCGCTCAAAGCCCTCCTTTGTCACCATTGCCACATCAAACTTTATCGCATCAAACATCATATCGGTCTTCTTTTCATGCAGTGTGGAGTAATTGACATATGCGATAAGGCCCGATACCTTGAATTCTTTTCCGCTGACCTTTATTGTGTCACCGACCTTCATCCCCACGTTGTCTGCATGCATTCTGTCCACAGCGATTTCGTTCTCATTTTGTGGAAAAGAGCCCTCGATGAGACATGCAAGGTTGATATTCCCGGTCTTTGTATATACACGAATGGTTCCATCCTTTTTGCCGTCTGCATCGTAGTCCTCAGTCTCATTGCGATAGAAATTCTCGTAGAGCGTGACAGGAGTTTTGCTGCTATCGCTGTCTTTTTCGTCTGGAGCTGTTTTTACCTCGCCTGACTCGATAGCCGTAACAAGCTCGCTGTCAGCCTTATCCTTAAGCTCAAAATGTCCATCCTCCTGCTTGTATTTACTTACCCCCTCATCCGCAGAGGTGAGCATACTGTCGTTTGCCACATACATTCCGGATACAAAGCCAATTGTCAACACGAGGAAAAGAAATACAACAAGATATTTCTTCCAGTCACCGATAATTTCCTTTGGTATACGCTTTATCAGAGGATTTTTTATCTTTTTCCTGCTCATAGGTCAAATCCTCCTTACCACTCAAGCTCTTCGGCCGAAACCTTATTTGTATTGATATCGTTGTGGCGCACGGCTCCGTCCCTAAGCTTTATCACGTGGTCTGCCATGTTTTTGATGGCCTCATTGTGTGTGACCATGATTATGGTGTTTCCGTACTTTTTGTTGACATCCTCTATGAGCTTCAAAATCTCCTTTGAGGTGTTGTAATCAAGCGCTCCTGTAGGCTCATCGCAGAGCAGTATATCAGGATTTTTCACGATTGCACGCCCTATTGACACACGCTGCTGCTGTCCACCGGATAGCTGATTTGGAAGCTTATAGCGGTGCTCGTAAAGCCCCAGCGTGTGAAGCAGCTCATCGATATCCAGTGCGTTGTCAGACAGATAAGCGCCCACCTCGATATTTTCCTTTACATTCAGATTGGCAATCAGGTTGTACATCTGAAATACATATCCCAGGTGCTTTCTGCGGTACTGTGTGAGCTTTTTCTCGCTCATATCCTTCAGCTTGTCGCCATTTATGCTGATATATCCGGAATCGGCGCTGTCGATGCCTCCGATGATATTGAGCAGTGTAGACTTTCCGGAGCCTGACGGTCCGAGCAGCACACAGAACTCACCCTTTGCCACAGAAAAATTCATGCCTCGCAGCACCTCCTGGCGCGTCTCGCCGCTTCCGAAGCCCTTTTTCAAATCCACTATTTCTAAGAACTTTCTCTCTTCTTCTGACATATGATATCCTCTCTTTCAACATTTCGAATTACATTTACCTTATATAAGGTTATAGCTTTAAAAACAATTACTGGTCAGATTGTACTTACTGTAGTTACCTGTCATTTATATATGTTAGCGTTGTCTAACTTAATGTAATAAGAGTAACGCTATTCTGCCTTTGTTGTCAATAAAAATTTTATAATCAGCTTGGTAATTGATTAATACAATGACTTTTGTCCACCATATCATTTTATTTTCTGACCGGATTAACAGCTTCAAGGCGTATGCATAATATAAATTAAATCTGTTTTTACGGAGATATGAATTTTTATGTGTGGTATTGCCGGATTCTGTAACTTTAAAGAAGACTTTGAAGAGAACACCGATTACTGGAACTTTCGTCTTGAGAAGATGCGTGCTGTGCTCGCCCACCGCGGCAACGATGCCAGAGGACGTTTCCTTAAAAAGCATATCGGTCTGTCGCACAGCCGTCTGGCCATCCGTGATATCCTGTGCGGCGATCAGCCCATGACGCGCACCCACAATGGCTATGATTACACAATCTGCTATAACGGAGAAATTTACAACACTGATGAGCTGATTCCCGAGCTTTCCGAAAACGGCTTTGTCTGCTCCACAACCTCAGACACCGAGGTTATTCTGTACGCCTACATCCATTGGGGCGCTGATTTTGTCAATCGCTTAAACGGTATTTTTGCATTTGCCATATGGGATGCGGCTAAAAGCCGGTTACTTTTGTACCGCGACCGCGTTGGTGTCAAACCGCTTTTTTATGCCATCCGAGGGGATTCTCTGGTATTTGGCTCCGAGCCAAAGGCCTGCTTTGCGCACCCTGCAGTAAAGCCTGAGCTTGATAAGCAGGGCTTGCAGGAGCTTCTTGCTATCGGGCCTGCGCACACGAGCGGGCTTTCCCTGTTTAAGGATTTGTTTGAGGTTTTGCCGGGACACTTCATGATTTACTCCCGGGATGGGCTGCATGACGAAACCTACTGGGAGCTTACAAGCCGGGAACACACCGAGAGCTATCGGGATACCGTTGCTCACACACGTTTTCTGGTGGAGGATGCTATAAAAAGGCAGATGGTTTCCGATGTGCCGGTATGTACTTTTCTGTCAGGCGGCATCGATTCGAGCATCGTGACCGCCATCGCCGCAAACTATATGAACACACGCGGTAAAACGCTCAACACTTTTTCCTTCGACTTTAAGGACAATGACAGGTATTTTAAGGCAAACGCCTTCCAGCCGGAGAGGGATCTGCCCTATGTCAATCGTATGCTTGAAGAATATGAGACAGCCCACTCCTATCTCGAGTGTGATGAGAACTCTCTCTTCAAGGCGCTCTTTGCCGCAGTCGATGCAAAGGATATGCCCGGCATGACCGATGTGGACTCATCACTTTTATATTTCTGCAGCCTCGTCAGCCGAAAAAACAAGGTAGCTCTTACCGGTGAGTGTGCTGATGAAATCTTTGGCGGATATCCGTGGTTTTACCGCAAAGAGCTGCTGGAAAGATATGGCTTCCCATGGTCATCGGATGTCGCTCCACGCCTTGCTCTTTTGCGCGATGATGTGGGTTTGGAGCTTGATTTATCCGGTTATCAGGCTTTTCGATATGAGGAGTCCAGGTCAAAAACACCTCTCCTTTACGGCGAGGCCGGTGAGGACGAAAGCCGCCGCATAATCGGATATCTCAATATCAAATGGTTCATGCAGACACTTCTTGACCGCATGGATCGGACCAGCATGTACTCAGAGCTTGAGGCCCGCGTGCCATTTGCCGACCATCGTATCATTGAGTATGTCTTTAATGTACCTTGGCATATGAAATATCAAAACGGTGTGGAAAAAACTCTGCTTCGCGATGCTTTTTCAGATGTCCTGCCACCTGAGCTTTTGCACAGAAAAAAGAGCCCATATCCAAAGACTTATCATCCCGGATATGAAGCTCTCCTTATAAAGGGAATGGAGGAGATATTAGACTCCCCTAACGCCCCCGTGCGCACTCTCATTGACACTGACAAAACGCGCGAATTTTTAAAGGCACCGGCAGAATACGGCAGTCCGTGGTTTGGCCAGCTCATGGCAGGTCCGCAGCTTATCGCATATTTCATCCAGATTAATTACTGGATGGAGAAGTATCAGCTGTCTGCCTAATGCTCATCCATGACTAATTGACCTTGCGCTCTATATCAATGATGTTATTTTCTATGATATTGTTTTCTGTAATGTTGTTATCTATGCTCTCTGCCGAAGAGGTGCTTTCACTATTCTGCTCTTTCGGTGTAAATCTTCTCACCTTATCCATGAGCTGAGTCTTCTTCAGCTCATGCTTAAGCTCAACACGCTCACTCTTCTGCTGTCGTTTTTTCTCCTTAAGCTCGTACTTGGCCTGCTTCTTTGCGAGCTTATTCTGCCTCTTCTGCTCCTTTATGGCAGCCTTGGTCTCTCTTTTGGCCTGCTTTGCCGCAAGCTTTGCTTCTTTTGCTTCGTTCTTTATGCGGCTCTTTTTGTTCTTCTTGACACTCTTTTTAGCCACCTTATGTAATTCCTTGAGGTCTGACTTTGCAGCCTTTATATTCTTTCTATCCTTGCGGTATGGATTGTGCACAAAGTATCCCACAGTGCCTATCATCATAAGAAGCAGCGCCAGTGCCTCTCCAGCCATCGTGACATACTCCAGATACTGCGGATACAGCTTGTAGCCTGCCATCTCCGCCGCTATTAGGATAAGCGGGATGAAAAACAGTATATTCTTTCGCTTTTGTGACAATAACGCTCCCTCCGCACCTACACACATGAGTACATACAGGCACAGCTGCGAAGTCGGTCCATAGGCATATGCCACAATCGCAGCCATTATTACAGATATGCAAAACACTATGAATGCTTCTCCGCGGAACAGGGCATTCCTGTACTCTTTTATGCCCTCCAGCTTGTCTACCGATATGCCATGCAGTGAATATACCTGGTCTGTGATATCCTCCATGCAGTCCTCATGGTATCGCTTCAGCTCCCTGTTGCTGTTTATATCGGCATCTATGGAGCGTCTGCGCTCTGTAAGCAGCTTTTGCTCCTCCATGATCTTCTCCCATGCCTCATCCTCTGCCTCACGCTGAAGCTTCACCTGCTCGTGAATCCACTCGGCCCGCTGGATGCGCTCGCTCTCCTGCGGGATAACTATCTGCTGCGCGTCAACTGTCTGCTGTGATGTTTGAGGCTCCTGTGTCATGCTGTTATTTTCATTTTCATTATTTATCATTCCGGTTTTCTGCCTCTTTCTTCTAGACA
>OBYC01001061.1_pt1 | contig 12094 bp, 12 predicted proteins | sample 1550651 | NCBI WGS metagenome assembly OBYC01 (sample SAMEA2580181, study PRJEB22360) | human gut metagenome | biome: human gut; feature: human-associated habitat; material: faeces | place: Denmark | collected 2008/2010
CCACATCAATGTTGTCCTTGACTGCAAACGGGATACCCCATAATGGAAGTGATTCCATATCTTTTGGAAGTTTTTCAATGTAATCCATCATCCGTTTCAGATCCGGCGCGACAATCCAGATATTATAATCCCTGTACTTTTCTGCCCGGCGCACGATCTCGCCGGCAAGCTCCTCCGGAGTAAGTGATCCTTCTTTATAACTGTTTCTGATCCATGTCATTGTCAGTTTTTTGGGGAAATATTTCATATTTATCACTCTCCTTTTACACGCGGATACTTGCCGCAAGCTGTCCGGAATTTACCTGTTCGCCCGGTTTTAAATATACTTTTTCAATGATTCCGCTGTACTCTGCCGTAACCGGGAATTCCATTTTCATGCTCTCTAAGATCACAAGAGTGTCCCCCTCTCTGACCTTCTGTCCGTCCTCGACTAATACCTTCCATACACTTCCCGGAATATTGGTTCTTGCTGCCTCACAGCCGTCCGGTACGGTTTCTTCCACGATTGCCGGTGCATCCTGTGTCTCGGAATCAAACTCGTCAAGTCCTTTTTCTTTCCACATCTTCCGCTCTGCCTCAAAAGATGCTTCCTGATGGTCTTTAAATACACGGATCGTATCTTCATGCTCTTTTAAGAACTCCTGATATTTTCCAAGGTTGAAGCTTGTCTCTTCTATCTTAATCTTGAACCTGCCACGAAGAAAATCTTCTCTGTCTTTTAAGATTTCCTCTGCGCTGACCGGATAGAAACGGATCTGATCAAAGAAATCCAACAGCCATGGTTTTCCATGTTTGAAATATTCTGTCTCTTTTAACGGATTCCACATCTGAATGGTACGTCCGACAAACTGATAACCGCCAGGACCCTCCATACCATATACACACAGGTATGCGCCGCCGATTCCAACTGCATTTTCCGGTGTCCATGGTCTTGCCGGGTTGTATTTGGTCGTTACCATACGGTGTCTCGGATCAACGGGTGTTGCAACCGGAGCTCCAAGATAAACATCGCCAAGTCCAAGTACCAGATAATCCGCATCAAATACAATCTTCTTTACATCCTCTATGCTGTCTAAGCCGTTGATCCTGCGGATAAATTCCGGGTTGCTCGGACACCATGGTGCGTTTGGTCTTACCGTCTGCTGATAACGCTTCGCTGCAAGCTGTGTCTGCGGATCATCCCAGGATAACGGAAGCCAGATGATTCTTGACGGAACCGTTACATCGGAAAGTTCCGGTAATGTGCGGTTGGTTTCAAGTACCGCTGCAAGCATTTCCTTAAGGGAAATCTTTTCGATATCAAAATGTATCTGTAAGGAACGGATGCCCGGTGTCAGGTCAATGACCGGCAGATCTTTTTTCTTTAACTCCTGCATGAGAACGTGAACCCGGAAACGGATCGCAATATCGAGTTCCATCTCTCCGTATTCCACCAGAATATTATCTTCACCATCAAGTCTTGCAACGATCTTTGTTCCCGCTGCCGTTTCCTCCGCGAGGATCGCGTAATGGTAATCAAGATCTTTTTGCTCCGGCAGTACAACTTCTTGATATTCATGACGAAGATTTGCTTCCTCCGCTTCCCGGATTTCCTTTGCCTGATCTAAATCAAGAAGCCTGAAGTGAACTTTATCGCCCGGATGAAGCTGTCCTAATTTCCACATCTCGCCTTTTGCCGTTGTCACGGAACATACGAATCCTCCAAGGCTCGGACCGTCCGGTCCAAGTAAAATGGACTGGTCACCGGTCAGATCCAGGGTACCTACCGCATAGGCATTGTCGTGAATGTTTGACGGATGAAGTCCTGCCTCGCCGCCATCCTCCCGTACCCACTGAGGGATCGGGCCATTTAAACGGATACCGGTTCTCGCGCTGTTAAAGTTTACCTCATACTCAGATTCTGTTAAGGTCTTTAAGTATTCCGGTTTCAAATATTCCGGTGTCGGCTGTGGCCCCGGGATCACACCGATCGTCCACTCATTCGTCAGTTTTGGACGATATTTTTCCGGCATGGAATCGATCGAATCGATCACACATTTTTCCTGTAAACGAAGCACATCTCCGGTGCGTAAGGTACGTCCGTTGTGTCTGCCGAATTTTCCATCAATAAAGGTAGAACTGCTACCCATGATCTTTGGCATATCAAATCCGCCTGCCACTAAGAGATAGGTTCTCATTCCGACTTTACAGTCTTTAAATTTCAACACCTGCATGGCGGATGCATGTACCACCTGATACATCGGGATCTCCACTCTATCTAAGGTTGCCTTCATATCTGCACCTGTGATACAGAAACTTACGGTTGTACGGAAACGGTAACTGCCGCCTCTTAATGTCAGCTCTAATCCCGGTGCACTCTCATCATTGCCAAGAATGCTGTTTCCAATTCGGAAGTTATAAGCATCCATTGGGCCACATGGTGGAACTCCTACAAACCAGTAACCGATCATGCCCGGATAATCCTGAACCGTTGTCTGTACTCCGCCGTCAAGTACTTCGATTGCATGCTCCTGTGGCATAAAATCTTTTAACATTCCGGTAAATAATGCACCGGTCTGATAGGTTTCTGTTTTTAACAGTGCTGCTAAATACTGCATATTAGAAGTGATTCCGTATACTCTTGAATCCTTCAGCACACGTTCCATCTTTGCAATCGCATCAGCACGGTCAGTGCCATGTACAATCAGTTTCGCAAGCATCGGATCATAAAGGGATGTCACCTCCACGCCTTTCTGAATCCAGGTCTCCACACGCGCTTCCGGTGAAAATGTAACCGCATCGATCTTTCCTGTGCCAGGGCGGAATCCGTTAATGCAGTCCTCAGCATAGACACGAACCTCGATCGCATGTCCCTGTGGTTTATGTACCAGCGATTTTATATTTTTTAATTCACCGGCAGCCTCTTTGACCATCCACTCCACAAGGTCGATCCCAAGTACCTCCTCTGTGATACCATGTTCTACCTGAAGTCTTGTATTTACCTCAAGGAAATAAAATCCTTCCGTCTGATCATCATATAAAAATTCAACCGTTCCGGCACTTCTGTAGGAAGCTTCCTTTGCAAGCCGTTCTGCTGCCGCATACATTTTTTCCCTGACTTCATCCGAAAGATTCGGTGCCGGACTCTCCTCAACAACTTTCTGGTTTCTTCTCTGTACCGAGCAGTCTCTTTCTGCCAATGCTGTTGTCTCACCATATTCATTACCAAAGATCTGCACTTCCACATGGCGGGAACGTGTTACATATTTTTCAAGAAATACGCCTGCATCATTAAAGTTTGCTGCTGCGAGATGACAAACTGCATCATATGCCTGCCTTAATTCTTCGGTGGAGTTACAGATCCTCATTCCGATTCCACCGCCGCCTGCTGTACTCTTTAAAATAACCGGATATCCGATTTTTTCAGCCTCTGTAACTGCTTCCTCAACACCGGATAAAAGTCCGGTTCCAGGAAGTAATGGAACGTCTGCTTTAGCAGCAAGTGCTCTTGCGGAATGTTTTAATCCAAACAATTTGATCTGTTCAGAATCCGGACCTATAAACTTAATGCCGTTTTCCTCACATTCTTTTGCAAAATCTGTATTCTCACTCAAAAATCCGTATCCCGGATGGATGGCTTTTGCACCAGTATCCAGTGCAGCCTTTATGATCTTTTTTGTATCAAGGTATGTCTCTTTTGCCGTACCATCGCCAATGTATACTGCCTCGTCTGCACGTTCCACATGTAAACTATCCTGATCCGCCTTCGAATATACAGCAACACTGCCGATTCCCATTTTCTTTAAGGTACGTTCAATTCGAACTGCGATTGCTCCACGATTTGCTATCAGTACTTTATCAAACATAGGGAATCCTCCAAACTTTTTTCACATTTTTTACTCTGCGTCCCAGATCAGCATCCTGATCGAGGTCGGGTTGTATGCATTACATGGATTGTTGAGCTGCGGACAGTTGCTGACTAACACCATCGTATGTTCTAACGCCTTCATCTCCACATATTTGCCCGGTGCAGAAACACCATCATCGAATTTTGAACCGCCATCCTTTGACACCGGAACATTCATGAAAAAGTTAATGTTTGGGGCAAGGTCACGTTTCATGAAACCATGCGTATCATCTGCAAGCTGTAACATGAAGCTGTCTCTGCAATTGTGCATGTAAATTTTTTCTCTTGCATATCTTACGGTATTGCTCTGTGCGGAACATGCACCGCCGATCGTGTCATGACGTCCGGTTAGATCTGCCGTGATCTCTAACAACGGCTTTCCTGACTCAGTTCTTAGGATCGTACCTGTTGTCAGATAAATATTCTTCTGCATCACGATCGTTGGGATTGCTCCGTAATGATCCTCCGGGTTGGTCATGTCATAAAATGTGGTATCGACTGCCTGATTTCCTTCCATGTCTACAATTCTTAAGGACTGTCCCGGAAGCAGTTCATGCATCCAGCCTTTCCCAGCTTCCACGACTTCGTTATAAATTGCATTTTCTTCTTTTAAATCACTTGTTTTCTCTATAAATCCGTACATATCTCTTAACCTCCGTTTTCTACAACAATTTTCTCTGCCTGATTGTTTACTGATTTGGCTCCGTTCTGCCTTTTAACGTCCCAGCAGGTTGTAATATTCCCATGTATTTTCAAATGCTCTGTAGTTCTCCGGGCGATAGTTGACACATTCATCGGTCAGATCAACTTCCGGTGCATCATATACTTCGATGGAAACCGGAACCGAAGGAAATTCTTTTGCCGGATCTAACGGGTTTGGTGTATTTGATACGATAAAGATCATATCCATTTCCGTGCGGAGTGTTACGGTTGCTCCCTCTTTACAGTGGCCTTCCTCAAAATGCATGCTGCCATCTTCCTCAATGTAAACTTTTGAGAAAAGGTTCACGCACGGGACTAAATCTCTCGCGCTCATATTGTTGCGCACCAGCTCCATTTTGAAGTTCTCCTCACCGCAGCGGTACCAGTCATTTCTCATCTCCTGGTAAGTTGTCTTTCCGTATTTTTCATCGGTAAGAAGCCTTGTCGTATATCCTGAGATCGTATCATGCCATCCAAGGCTGTCCTCCACGATACTGGCCAACACACGTCCGTTATCGCTCATCAGCACATTTCCTTTTGTCAGGGAGGAAATAAACTGTGCTTTTAACGTATCCGGCATGTTATAGCGCTCCGAAGTATCTAACATGTTGTACATCAACATGGAAACATTTGCGTCATCGCCGAGCGCCTTGAAATGAATATATTTTCCACGTCCAATATTTCCTGACCATTTTTCTCCCGGTCTTAATGTCCTGCTCCAGATTTTCTTCATAATAATTTCCACCTTTCTTTGAATCTGCTGATCAAACGCTTATTTTGGGTACATAAAAAGAGGAAACGCAAAGGCTGCTTTTTATGCACCTTTGCATTTCCTCTTTCTGTTTTCTTATGCACTGATTGTAGCATCGGAAAAATAATGTGACAATTGAACTTTGTATGCATTTTTTTCTGTATAATTAGAACTTTTTTAGAACTTTGTAGAGTTATATGTCTCTAAAACATTACGAAGCTGCGCTCTGGTGTCTACCCCTACTTTTTCAAAAATATGGTAAACATGTTTTTTTACCGTAGAAAGACTGATCCCCATATTTTCCGCAATCTGGGCGTTTGACATGCCCCCGTCCATACAGAGCAGCGCTTCTTTTTCACGCTCCGACAGTTCAAATTCTGCTGCAAGATGCGTAAGCATCTTATTCCTGTCGCCTGCCGCCTGCTTTGTTCCATTGAGTAGTCCTGCCAGTTTATGGGAAAGGTGCCCCTTTAGCACTTCTAAGATAAACATATCTTTGTCCGAAAAATCCCCAAGAAGTTCACTTCGGAAAAAATTAACAATACCAATCGGTTTTCCATATCTGCGAAGCAGTATCCCCGCGCCAAACGGGATATGATTCGGTTTTAAAAATCCCTGATAAAACTCTGTTTTCTGCCGCAGTGACTCCTCCATAATATCGGTATCACGGTAAGTGATCGTATGCTCAGACAATTCAAATGTATATTTCATGTAGTCTTTTTCATAATAAGAATCCAGATATTCTTCATAGACTCCCGGCTCCATCTCAATAAAGGACGATTTTTCGCTTTCAATGCCGCCTGCTTCATTAAAAACAATAAAATATCCTTTCGTATATGGGATCAACATACGGTAAGTTTTTAACACCCGTTCCGTAAATTGATCAATATCGGTAATATCATACATTTCCAGCAACACTTTATTGATGGTCAGCCATTCTGTTTCTTTTAATGTGTTTTCCATATCTGCTCATTCCAACTCGTATTTTCCCCAATTCTATCACAGGAAAAATCATACGACAATATCCGTTAAAAGCAGCCGGAGCCTGCTATTATTCTTCTGCCAGTAATTGTGACGGTTCCACTGGCTTCTCAATAATTCCTTTATCAAAATAGAAACCGGGGCATCTTTACTGGAAAAAATGAGTTTTCCTACTCCCTGCTCTACCGCATTGCTAAGATATGGCTCCCATGTAACTGCCGCATCCAGATCACCACTGATAAAGGATACTCCGGCATCAGAGGAAGTCATATTAACAAGATCTACATCCGCATCCGTAAGTCCTGCTGTCTCAAGTGCCTGCATCAGCAGATAATGTGACGTCTGGTTGATAGACACGCCGACTGTCTTTCCTTTCAGATCTGCAATACTGTTAATATCATTTTTGACAAGGATTCCGTCAGCTCCGGCAGATTCATCCACAATTGCCGTTACATCCATCATATCTTCATCATACTGACTCTCTGCAATGATCGCTGCATCCAAAGTTGTATACGCAAGATCAACTTTTCCTGCTAACAGTGCCGAGCAGGATGCACTCGAATCATCAAAATCCACCATGGAAAAATCAAGTCCACAGTCCTTGAAAAATCCTTTATCCATCGCAACATAAAATGGCGCCAATCCCACAAACGGATTTGACGCCATCGTCAAAACAAATACCATCACAATTATTTTTTCTTCATCATTCACACACCTCTTTCTCACTGATCACCGATCCATGCTGTAAATATTCGATTGCCGCAAGTGCTGCCTCATGCGCCGTAAGAGAGGATCCTCCCGCAGCCTCGCGCACCACATGAATGTGATAATCATGCTGATGCGCATCCGCACAGGTATAATGTACGCAGACATCCGTCAGAAGACCAACTGCATAGATATGTTCAACGCCAAGTCCTTTTAACAAAATCTCCAGATCCGTCCCAAAGAAACCGCTGTACCGTCTTTTTACCATCTGATATTCTTCCGGCAGCGGCTCGATGCCCTCAAAATAATCAGCCGCACCCGAAACATAATGGTTTGCATAGGCAAAAACATTTTTTTTCAAAATGAGGCAGAAATGTCTGCAAAATTTCCATCTCATGATGATAAGCCCGCATCCCATATCTAATTTCTGGGGTTTAAAATACTCACGGTAAATCACCGATGTTCTTCGTTTCTCATCCGTTAAAAGATCGGTATCGCGGTATGCCATTGATTTTGTAAAATTGCACATCTGCATCAGATAGTCTTTTGCAAAATAAGTATCTAAGTATTTCCGTTTCATGACAGGATCCACATTTTCAAATACCGAATGCGCCACGTCTAACCTGCCGTCTTCATCTATCACTAAAAAATAACCCTGCGTATATGGAATCAATATACGGATCAGTTTTAAACATCTTTCTCCAAACGTCTCCAGGCTTCCGGCATAATAGATTTCCAGAAGAATGTCATTGAACATGCGCCATTCTTTTTCTGTCATAACGTAATATCCTCCACGGACACTCCAAGAGATGCCAGCTTTGCAATCGTCACTTTGATCTGATACTCCAGCTCCTGATTTTCCACCCCATTGTTTGCACGTTTGATGCGCTGTAAATCTGTATATTTATCAATTAAAACCGTGATCAGTTCTTTTTCTGTCATATCCTCCATCCTCACTACCGCCTTTCTCCGATATAAAAAATAATAGCCTGCGCTTTGCGAACATTCTATTGTTGTGAATTGTATCTGCATTCTGTAATTTTCTATATTTTAGCGGATTTTATTTTTGGTGTAAACATGCAACTTCCATTTATCTTTTGTACTTCCCGCCATCTGTTTCCTGCTGTTGTCCACACCTATTGTGTGAACTGCAGCAATTTTCTTTCACAATCTGATGCCATGCCTGACTTTGTGCTTTTGTTCCTATTCCAGTTTTTGTCTATACAACAATCCCAGCACCTTTTATTCCTTCTCTTTCACATACACCGTCATGCGTTCCTTTGTTCCATCCTCACTGGCGTAGACATAAGACCTGCCAGCTGCTTTCGCAGTGATAACCCCGTTTGCATCTACCGACACCACATTGGAGTTAGAGCAGGAATACGCCGGCTGATTGCCGGAAGATACCGTCGCATTTACTCTTGCACGTTCCCCCGGATGAAGTGTAATCGTCGTCTGCTCAAATGTAATCTTTGGAGATCTGACCGTCACTTCACAATTTTTGCTGACTCCATCTACGGTTACAGTAATGACTGCCGTTCCATGTTTGACCGCGGTTACTTTTCCTGTTTCATCCACAGTCGCCACACTTTTTTTGTTGGTTTTCCACACTGGTGTTGTTTTTGACGTGGAAGATACCTTAAGTTTATACTTTTCCCGTCTGTATAACGAAATTTTAGACGGCATCAGGCGGACTGTCGGACTTTTTACTGTCACTTTACAATTCACAGATGTACCGTCAACCTTTGCAGTAACCGTAGTTGTTCCCGGCTTCTTTGCTGTTACTTTTCCATTTTCACTTACCGATGCAATGCTTGTCTTTGCCGACTTCCACGTTACCTTATGCCCGGTGGATGAGGCTGCCGTAAGCACTGCACTTTCCCCATTTTCCAATATCAGGCTGGTCTTATTTAAGGTAACTTTTGTCTTTGTGACAGTAACCTTACAGCTTGCCTCCGCATTTTTTGTTTTTGCCGTAATCGTCGCACTTCCCGCCTTTTTTGCGGTGATTTTTCCGTAGGTATTAACCGATACGACCTTTGAATCACTGGATGTAAATGTCGGTTTTTTACTGCCGGATGAAACCACAGACAGACAATAAGTGTCCCCTGTTTTTAATGTTTTTTCATATGCACTTAAGAAAATGAACCCATATCCTGAGGCTGCATATACTTCTACTTTCTGATACTCTGAAATAAAAAGCATGGAAACCATGCAGAGGATGGCTAATGCCACCCGGATGACTTTTTTTCCTGATTTCATAGATATTTCCCCCAATCCTTCTCTGATTAATAGATGATATATTTCACAGATAAACCTGTTTTTGCGGACAGATATCTGTCATCAAAACCATCTATTTTTTCGGATGGCGGGAATCGTACAAAAGAAAAGACTCTCCGGCGCATTTTCCCCACCAAAGAGCCTTAATATTAAATTATCATAGTCAATTACGGTTGTAAATCGAACAAATCATAAAGTTTTTATAACTCTGTCAAATTCCATACAGATCGGGTATCCTCCATCACTCATCACAAGTTTTGCATCAATTCCATAAATTTCCCGGATATTTTCCCGTGTGATCACATCTGCCGGTCTTCCCTCACAGACAACCTTGCCATTTTTCAGTCCAATAATGTGATCTGCAAAGCGGCAGGCTTCGTTTAAGTCATGCAGCACCATCATGATCGTAAGCTGTTTTTCCCGGTTCATGCGCTCTAAAAGCTGCAGCACGTCCAGCTGATATGCCATATCCAGATATGTCGTCGGCTCATCAAGCAAGATCATTTCCGTCTCCTGCGCAAGTGTCATAGCGATCCATGAGCGCTGTCTCTGTCCGCCGGATAATTCTGTCACAAGGCGGCCGGAAATTTCTGTCAGACCTGTTTTTTCAAGTGCCCAGTCCACCTGCTCTATGTCGTGGCGGCTCATGCCTCCAATCGCTTTGCGGTAAGGAAAACGTCCGTAGGAAACCAGCTCACGCACGGTAATTGCATTCGGACAGGTCGGAGTCTGCGGGAGAACAGCAACTTTTTTGGCGATATGTTCTGCTTTTTCTTTGCGGATATCCATTCCATCAATCCGGACTTCACCCCTCTTTGCAGGCAAAATTCTTGAAATCACTTTTAACAGTGTAGATTTCCCACAGCCGTTTGCACCGATAATAATCGTGATGTTTCCCTTCGGTATTTTTAAATTCATCTCCTCTATGATCATGCGATCCTCATATGCCGCCCAGAGTCCTTTTACCTCTATCGCATTTATTGTTTCCATATCCTCGCTACTCCTTCCACATCAGGTATACAAAATACGGTACACCAACCAGCGACACCGCAATTCCCGCCGGAATCTCGATTGGTGAAAATAAATTTCTTGCGACCGTATCTGCAAAAATCAGCATGACTGCAGCGATCAAAGACGCAAGAAGCAGTGATACCCGGTGTCCGTTTCCAACAACTTTTTTTGCTGCATGCGGCGCAAGCAGTCCTATAAAGCCGATATTTCCGGCAAATGCAGTCGATGCGCCTGCAAGAATAACCGCACAGAGCAACAGTTTTTTCCGCTCCCGTTCAATCGATATTCCCCAGCCAATCGCCGTTTCATCCGAGAAACTTAACGCATCCAACATTCGTCCTTTATAAAAAATATATGCACCACCAAGTAAAATCACAGGTACCAAAGCTCTGACGTATGCCCATCCCGCTCCCCAGAGTGAGCCGGATGTCCATATCATTACCCGGTTATAATCCCCAGGACCTCCCTTGAACATAAAAAAAGTAATAAATGCATTTAGTCCGGCATTGATCCCAATTCCGGTCAAAAGCAGACGTTTTGGTTTTAATCCTTTCCTGCTGGAAAGAAAATAAATACAAAATGCCGCTGCAAGTGCCCCTGAAATTGCCATAAGTGGAAGCAGATAAATAGAAAATGTCCCAAGTTCACTGAAATATGCGTTTGTCTGAAACTGGATAAACAACACTGCTGCCGTTGCACCGCCCGCATTGATGCCAATGATTCCCGGGTCAGCAAGCTCATTCCTTGTCATTGTCTGTAAAACACCGCCCGATATCGCAAGCCCTGCCGCCACAAAAATACCAAGCAGGATTCCAAAAATTGCCGTATTCTGTATTTTTGTTCCATTTCCAAGCAGCGTCGCAATGACCTCATGCACCGATATCTCATAACTTCCCCAGCAAAGTCCTAAAAGGATGGCACAGAAAAACAATACAAGCACGCACGCAAAAACTGCTGTTTTTCTTTTTTTCATACGCATCATCCCCGCTCCTTTCCCGCCATGTATAAAAAGAATGGCACTCCAAGCATTGCTGTAAAAATTCCAATCGGTACCTCATATGGCTGATAGATCATGCGCGCTGCAATATCCGCATAAGTTAAAAGTACGGCTCCGCACAGAAAACTAAGCGGAATTACCCGCCTGTAATCTGTGCCTGCAAACAGCCTTATCGTCTGTGGAATCATAAGTCCGACAAAACCTATTGTTTTTCCCACCACCACTGCTGCCGCACATAACGGAATCATCAAAAGAATTGTGATAAAACGCACCCTCTGCGGATGGATACCAAGTCCGGTTGCCATATCATCTCCGAGACTGATCACATTAATTTTCGGTGCAAGGAGCACTGCTGCCAGAAATCCCGGTATCCCTGCCGCTAAAATAATTTTTACATCCAGCCACGTTGCCCCGCGAAATCCGCCGGATACCCAGAATCCAATAGGTTTTCATCGGTGACTGATTCGACAAAAGACCCGCCACCGAAGTGAGTGCCGTAAAAAAGGTGCTCATTGCCGTTCCCGCTAAAAGTAATTTTGTAATGCTTAAATTTCCCGGATTTTTCATGGTAAATATAAGTACAGGCACACCGGAAAAAAACGCTCCAAGCAATGCTGCAAGCAGCGTATTTCCTGCAGTTGCACTAATTCCTGATGCGTAAAGAAGGGCGACAAAAAGCGTCGCCCCCTGACTGATTCCGAGCAGTGACGGTTCCGCAATCGGATTTCGCGTCACCCCCTGCATCATTGCTCCGGTCATTCCAAGGATACCGCCTGTCACC
>OBYC01001066.1_pt1 | contig 12067 bp, 7 predicted proteins | sample 1550651 | NCBI WGS metagenome assembly OBYC01 (sample SAMEA2580181, study PRJEB22360) | human gut metagenome | biome: human gut; feature: human-associated habitat; material: faeces | place: Denmark | collected 2008/2010
CATCTGCGATGGCGGGAGTCGTCACCCTTTGAGGGCCCCCGCCATGACACCAGAGACTATATACTTCTGGCATACCAAGTAGAAGACGATGATGGGGATGATTGCCAGCACCAGGCAGGCCATCATGGCGCCCATATCCACGGAACCGTAGCCGCCCTTGAGGTATTGCACGGCGACCGAGATGGTCTTGTATTTGCCGAGGTCGAGCGTCAGGTACGGCAGCAGGGAGTCGTTCCAGATCCACATGGCTTCGAGGATGCCCACCGAGACGATCGACGGCTTCATAATCGGCACCACGATCTGGAAGAAGATGCGCGGCACTGACGCGCCGTCGATCATGGCGGATTCCTCAAGTTCCTGCGGGATGCCCTTGATCACGCCGGTGAAGATGAACACGGCCAGACCGGCACCGAAACCGAGGTACACGATGCACAGGCCCCACGGGGTATTGAGCTTCAGCATGTCGGCGATCTTGGAGAGGGTGAACATCACCATCTGGAACGGCACGATCATATTGAACAGGAACAGGGTGTAGAGCAGCTTCGCGGCCCAGTTGTTCACGCGCACGATCCACCATGCGCACATCGAGGTGCACACCAGAATCAGCACCACCGAGCCGACGGTGATAAGCAACGTCCAGCCGAAGGAGGCGAAGAACTGCGTGGTCTCGATGCCGCGCACATAGTTCTCAAGTCCCACGAACGCCTTGCCGGCAGGCAGGGAGAACGCGTTCTTGGAGATGTACGCCTTCTGCTTGAAGGAGTTGATCAGCACCAGGACAATCGGGAAAATCCAGAACAGGGAGACAACGGCAAACAGCACGGTCCATAATGCGCCATGCTTCACAGGCTTGTTCTCGTTCATCAGGCTGCCACCTCCTTGCTCGTGGTGAGCTTGTTCTGAATCAGGGCGATGACCGCGACCAGGATGAAGAACAGCACGGCCTTCGCCTGGCCGACGCCTTCCCAGCCCATACGGCCGTAGAAGGTGCGGGTGATGTTCAGCGCCAGACCTTCAGACATGTTGCTCGGCGCACCGTTGGTCAATGCGAGGTTCTGATCGTAGAGCTTGAAACCGTTGGTCACGGTCAGGAAGGAGCACACGGTGATGGACGGCATCATCAGCGGGATGATGATGCGGAACATGGTCTGCCGTCCGTTGGCGCCGTCCACGGCCGCGGCCTCCAGCACATCGGTGGGCAGGGCTTGCAGGCCGGCGATGTAGATGATCATCATGTAGCCGATCTGCTGCCAGCACACCAGGATGACCAAGCCCCAGAACCCGTAGGACGCCTTATAGGTCAGGGCGCGGCCCCAGTGGGCTAGTACGCCGTTCAGGAGCAGCAGCCAGATGTAGCCCAGGATGATGCCGCCGATAAGGTTCGGCATGAAGAATACCGAGCGGAACAGCGTGGAGCCCTTGATCGCCTTGGTCAGCATGTAGGCGATGGCGAAGGCGATCACGTTGATCACGATGGTGGTCACGATGGTAAACGCGGTGGAGAAGCCGAGCGCGTGCAGGAATTCCTTGTCTTTCAACGCTTTGCCATAGTTCTTAAGCCCCACCCATTCACCGTCGGTAACGGTGGTGAATTCGCAAAAGCTTAAGTAGACGCCCATGATGAAGGGCACCAGGAACCCGATGATGAATGCGGCGAATGTGGGGAGCGCGAACAGCGCCCACCATCTGCGTATCGCCTTGCCAGCCATGCTGATCATGACTTTTCCTCCTCCTTGAGTCCGCTGCGTTGCGACACTGCATCGTGCGCCGGCTGCGGAGTTCAACTCAATGCGAGCTTGCCGATCGAGAACCGCATGCACGGCCTGTCCTCGTTCAAGCCTATGTTCATAGTAAACGTCGAATCATTATATGTCAAACGTTGTCATTTTAGGCGTTTCAAGTTCGAGCACACTCCGGCTCCAGCAATCTTCTTTCACCTAAGATAATGGCTATATAAAGCCAATCTAACGCCTACATGGACACTTTGCAAACGTTTGTAATACAATCGTTGTCATCGCCGCAGATCAATCAATCAGCATGTACACTGGAGTCAGTTGTGCATGTGTATTGCGATTTTCCATTCAACGCAAGGGGGCTGCAATGGCTACGAGCATTCAGGATGTCGCCCGCGAGGCCGGCGTCTCCATCTCCACCGTCTCACGTTCCTTCACCAGGCCGGATCTGGTGTCGGCCAAGACCCGCGAGCGCGTGCTCGCCATCGCCGACAAACTCAATTTCTCACTCTCCCGCTCGGCTGCGGCCCTGAAATCCGGCCGTTCCCTGCGCATCGCAGTACTGATGAGCGGCCATATCCGCCTGTGGTTCACCGCCTCGGTCATCGAGGGGCTCAACGAGGTGCTGCACACGCAGGGCTACGATATTTCGGTATTCCAGATTTCCAGCATCGAGGAGCGCAAGGAATTCTTCGAGATGTTGCCGGTACGCCGTAACGCCGATGCCGTGATTGTGGCGTCTTTCGATATCGACAACAACGAAATCGCGCAACTGGCTTCGGTCGGCGTGCCGATCGTCGGCATCAATTCAGTCGAACCCGAAGCCCGCGGCTTTACCGCCGCCGTCAATATCGACGATGTGCAGGGCTCCACGCTGGCCGCCCGCCATCTTATCAATCTCGGACATCGCCGCATCACCTACATCAGCACCAATCGCGAGGTGTCGCTGAGCTTCTCCGTGCAAAGCCGATTCGACTCATTCACCGCCTGCTGCCGCAGGGAAGGCATCGAGCCGCAGGTTATCGTCTGCAAGGTCGATGACGATGGACGTTATGAAATCAGCGACGTGGTCAACCAACTCATAAGCCAAGACGAGATGCCCACCGCCATCGCATGCCAAGAGGATGGCATTGCTTTGCCGCTTATGTTCCAGCTGGAGCGCAATGGATTCTCCGTGCCCGGCGACGTCTCGTTGATCGGCTACGACGATAGTTTCTACACCGGCGATATCGGCCTGACCACCATCCGCCAGGATCCGGTGGAAATGGCCCGCGTGGCAGCCCGCATGACGCTCGATCTCATTGACGAAAAGCCGATTGAGCAACCCTACATCGTGTTCCCGGCCCAGCTGAAGGTCCGCTCCTCCACCTCCCGTGTTAAGTAGGCTCACACAACAAAGCCCACCATAGAAAAAGTGTGAGGCAACCGCACAATAACGCTCAATCGCACATTGTGGAGAATGGCGAAAAATCGCCGATTCATGGCCCCACAGCGTGCGATTGAGCGGGTGCGTGCCTCACACTTTTCTGCGGCGGACGATTTTGTGCGAGACTCAGCAATACAAAGCGGCGCCCCTGGAGAAGGAAAGGCAGGGGCGCCGCGGATTGTTGCTTATCGGCTATGGGACTCTATGAGACTCAGTGCGAGGCCTCGTATTCGGAAGCCCAACCGTCCACGAAGGCGGTCTTGACGGCATCCCACTTGCCGGTGCCCTGCGCGTACTCGAGCAGCGCCTGGCCGACCTTGTTCTTCCATTCCTCGGACGGCATCATGGTGAAGTTCCAAGAAACCTGGGTCTTGCCGGACTTCTGATCCTCAACAGCGGCTTCAGTCAGCGGGTTGTCAAACTTGACATCATCGAAGGTCTTGAACGGGGTGGTGAAGCCCATGTCCTGAGAGATGGCCTTCTTGCCGGTGTCGGAGGTGATCACCCAGGAGAGGAAGTCCTCGGTGGCCTTCTTGTCGGCGTCGGAGGCCTTGTCGTTGATGCACCAGTAGTTCTCGGAACCAGTGGCCAAGCCCTGCTTCTCTTCACCCTTGACACCGGTGTAGATTGGCATCATGCCCACGGATTCGGCCTTCATGCCGGCCTTCTGCAGGTCGGTCCAGGCCCAGGTGCCGTTCTGGTAGAAGGCGGCCTCGCCGAGCGCGAACTCGGAGTTCGCATCATCTCCGGTCTTGGCGCTCAGCTGGGTGGGTTCGGTGGTGGAGTCGGTGATGTACAGGTCGAAGATCTTCTTGTAGTTCGGCAGGTAGGTGCCCTTGATCTTGGCCGGCTGCTCGGTGACGTTGTCGTCCTTGAACTCGTAGTAAAGCGGCAGATTGGCCAGGTGGGTCTTGAAGCGCCAGTCGGAGCTGGAGTCGAAGCCGGCGGAGGTGAACGCGCCCTTGATGCCGAGCTCGTCCTTGCGGGCCTGCATGTCGTCGGCCACGGCCTTCAGGGTGTCGAAGTTGTCGATTTCGTCCATGGACGTGGCCTTGGCGCCATCCAGCGCGAAGTACTTGTTGAGGATGTCCTTGTTGTAGATCAGGCCGTAGGTTTCCATCACGTACGGCACGCCGACCACCTTGTCGCCATCCTTCAGGGCCACATCCTGGTTGGTGAGCTCCTTGTACACATCCGTATTGGACATATCGGCGGTGTACTTCTTCCAGTTCTGGTAGCCGACCGGGCCGTTGACCTGGAACAAGGTCGGGGCTTCGTTTTTGGCGATTTCGGACTTCAGGGTCTGCTCGTAGGTACCGGAGGCCGCGGTCTGCACCTTGACCTCAACGCCCTTTTCCTTGGTGTATTCCTTGGCCAGAGCGGTCCACTGATCAGCCGCTTCCGGCTTGAAATTCAGGTAGTAGACCTTGCCCTTGGCGTCATCGCCGGAGGTCGAGCTTCCGCAGGCCGCCAAAGCGCCGAGGGACATCGCAGCGACAGCCGCCATCGCGACTGCTGACTTGACTGTACGATTCATCATCGAACCTTTCTCTTTCATCGTCGACCCGGCCGTCCCCGGTCAGGACAGGTACGCTAGCACGCACCTTTACAACTATCGACATGCACTATTGTGCAACGGTTTGCTTCTTTTTGCAAACGATAGCAATATCGGCGCGTCATAAATCATCATTTTCAGGCCATTGTCAACAAATATCCCATTAATTCAGTCATTTTTGCCTCATCATCGCAATGCAAGCGTTCTCAACTATGAGAGCGCTAACATATCTTTCATGGCAATCGACTGCCACTTATACCCATCAAAAAAAACAACACGCCGACGCTATCGTTTGCAAATCATTTATCGACATACCGCAATTCCCGCCACAAACAATAAAGGCCCGCCCGCAGTAGCCGGCAGGCCAGCGCAATCGCAGCGCAACCGGGGCTAGGCGTTCCACCGTTCGATGACGTTATCTCCCTTATAGACGCTGAGCACCGAGTAGTGCGCCGTATCCAAACGCAGCAACCGTGCGAAATGCGGGTCCACGCCCAGCCATTGCGAGGTGAGGATGCGCAGGATGTGCGCATGAGCCACCAACAGCACATTATGGCCGTCTTTCAGCAGCGGCGTAATCTCGTCGATGGCGCTCTTGGCGCGTGCCGCCGCTTCTTCCAGCGTCTCGCCAGGCCCGGCATGGACCGGCACCTGTTCGCCCGAAGGCAAGGTCTCGACCCAGTCGCCCTCCAGCGTGGGCGTCAGCGAGCGCGGCCCGTCACGCCACACATCCCATTCAAAACCGCTGGCCTCACTCACCTGCTGGCGCGTACGCCCCTCGGCTCGGCCGTAATCCCATTCAGCGATGCCGTCCAACACACCGTGGTCCGCAAAACCAGCCAATTCAGCGGTTTGGCACGCCCGCTTCAGCGGACTGGAAAACACACAGCTCTGGCTGAATCCTTCGGGGAAGGCCTCGCGCAGGCGCCTTCCGGCATCCGCTGCCTGCTGCTCGCCGACCGCGGTCAACGGGATGTCCGTGCGCCCGGTATGCTGCCCGGATTCGCTCCACACGGTCTGGCCGTGGCGCAGCAACACCAAAAATCCATTGCCGCCACGAGAGTTCTCGACGGCAACGGTGCCGTTCACGTTCTGTTCGCTCATGCCTCCACTCTAGTCTGCGCTCGTTCATGACTCCACCATTAACGCCCATCTTTTGCGCTGAGATGATTGAGATGCTATTAGACTGAGAGTCATGAGCGACGAAACGAACACCGACTTCCCCTCCAGCGCCGACCGCGCGGTCGACAGCCTGCACCGCATCGACGAGAAGGTCAACAGGCTGCGCGAGGACCGGCTCAACGACCCTGATTCTCTGGGCGACAAGCTCATCAAGTCGGCAGTCCCAGCGCTGGCAGGCTTGGTTGCCGGCAAAGCATTCCAGATGATATGGGACAAGGGCACAAGCAAACGCAATCTGCGCAAGGGACTGGCGGCAGACGCGCCGCAAAGTCTGGCAATGAGTCTGGCATTCGCCGCCGTTTCGGCCGCACTCGGCGCAGTGGTTTCGCAGCTGTCGGATCGGGGCTCCAAGGCGTTCCGCCACCGCAGGCCCAGCCGCTAATCCCCCGGTTGGATGATGGCTTCTGTTGGCTGACTGATGACTCATCGCTGGAATTTCGTCAAGGAACCATCAGTCAATCGACAGGAACCATCAGTCCAGCACAGTTCCGCCACACAATATCGGCATTTCACTGTGAGGTAATCCACCGTGGCGTCCGGCGTCTGCCGTGCGACAATAAAGCCATGGTTACCAACGCAACAATCGAGGCTCTTCTGGGCCGCCGCTCCATCCGTAAGTTCAAGGACGAGGCCATCGACGACGATACCCGCGCCACGCTCGAAACCGTCGCCCAACATGCCGCGTCCAGCCAGTTCCTTAACGACTGGTCCGCCATCCGTATCACCGACCCGGCTACCAAAGCCAAGCTCGCCGAATTCGGCCATCAGCCGTATATCGCCACCGCGCCGTTGCTGTACGTGTTCGTCATCGACGAGCACCGCAACGCACGCATCGCCGAACGCAAGGGTATCGATCCCGCTTCCGACGAATTCCATCTCAAGTACAGCTATCGCTTCACCCAAGCTCAGAACGACGCCGTGCTGGCCCTGCACGCCATGGAGACCGCCGCCTATTCGCTGGGACTGGGCTGCGTGATTCTCGGCTCTCTGCTCAACAACATCCCCGGCCTTATCGACGTGCTGAATCTGCCGGAATACACGTATCCGGTGCTGGGTCTGGCCATCGGCAAGCCCGATCAGAACCCGACCGTCAAGCCGCGCATGCCGCGCACGATGCAGTTCTTCGAGAACACCTACCCGGCTGACGCCGATGGCGTACTCGACCAGCTGCCCGCCTTCGACGAGGAAGTTCACCGGTACTACGATCTGCGCCAAGCCGACCGTCCGGTGGACGCTTTCAGCGATCAGGTCGCCACGATCAGTCGGCAGGATGTCAGCCATCAGACACTGCTCGACAAGGCCGCCGCTCAGGGCTTCCGTCTGGATCAGTGAGACCAGGACCAACGAGATAAGCTCGGATGGGCTCGTCACTGAGTCGTCTCGGTCTCAGCACTGTGACGACTCAGTTCCAACACCTCAACATTTCATCACCGGATACCGGCAAAATTGCACAACCATCCCGCCGGTGTCGCACCATCAACAAACGTTCACATATCAGTCCCATTATGCGGACAACCAACGGCCAGTTTTGCAAGAAAACCCGCCAAACCAGCAGTATTCGCACCAGTGGTGGGAATAGACTGCATGTGGCCGCAATGACTACGAACCGGAAAAGAGGGACTGGATGCGGACGGTTTGGCAAGTCTTTCTACGCGATTGCAGACGTATCTTACGCAATCCCGTTGCCGTTGTGGTGACGCTCGGCGTAGCAATGCTGCCCTCGCTGTACGCATGGTTCAACATTCTCGCCAACTGGGATCCCTATTCAGCCACCGGCAATCTGCAAGTGGCCGTAGCCAATGAAGACCAAGGCACCACCAACGATCTGGTCGGCCATCTCGATGCGGGCCGGCAGGTCGTCAAGAAACTCAAGCAGAACGACGAACTCGGCTGGCGCTTCGTAGACAATGAGGAACAGGCCGTCCACGGCGTGGAGACCGGCGGATACTATGCAGCCATCGTGCTGCCCAAGGATTTCAGCGCCAGCTTGGTCGAATCGGTGACCGGAACCTCCAAACAGCCGAAAATCAAGTATTACGTCAACGAGAAGAAGAACGCGATCGCGCCGAAAATCACCGACACCGGCGCCACCACCATCGATGAGCAGATCAACTCCGCCTTCGTCACCACGGTAGCCACCACCGTTGCCTCGGCCATTTCCGAAACCGGAGACGATCTCGGCCAAGCCACTGGCAAAGTCCAGCACGATACGATCGATGATCTCAATACGGTGATGTCCACGCTGAACACCGTTCAGGATTCACTCACCGACTTACAGGACACGCTGGCCCAATCAGACACGATTCTCGCCGACGCCAAACAGACCGCCGCCTCACTCAAGCAGACCGTCGCGGCCACGCAGAATGCCTCCCGCCAGTCCGGCACACTGTTGGCGGAAACACAGGCCGGGTCACAAGCCTTCTCCACCACACTGGTCGGCGCGCTCGACAGCAGTTCAGCACAACTCTCCGGACTGGCCGTCCACGTCAACAACGCCGCCGGCAGCATCACCGGCTCCTTCAACAGCGCGCAGAACTCCGTCGACACCATCACCAACACACTTTCGGCCCCACTGAACGCCACCCAAACGTCAATCAGCGATCTGAAAGACGCGCTGACCAAAGCCGGCATCGGCAAAGACACCACCGACCCGGTCGGCCAGAACATCTGGAAACAAATCGATGCGCTCGACTCATTGATCAGCAAACAGCAGACACAGCTCAACACCTTCCATACCGACACCACACAGTTCATCAACTCCGGCAAAGACGCCACCACGAACCTTTCCGGAGCCATGACCAACACCACCACCGGCGGCATCGCGGCGCTGAATACCGCGCGCGGCTCGCTGACCGGCACCGTAATGCCGTCGCTCACCTCATCATTGAACAGTTTCGCCGCCCTGAACGGCACGCTGGATGGCACGTTGACTTCGTTGTCCGGCACCTTGGATCAGGCCGACGGGCTGTTCGACCAGCTTGTCGATACCCTGAACCAAACGAAAACCACCATCAGCAGCACGCAGGATTCGCTGCGCCAGGCGGCCAGCGATGTCGCCACCGTACGCACCGATATCGCCACGCTCGATAGTTCCGCCGCTTACCAGAAAATCCGGGATACGCTGCATCTGGATGACAAGGGATTCGGCGAGTTCATGGGCAATCCCGTCACCCTGACCACGAAAGTCGTGTACGCCACCGACAATTACGGGTCCGCAGTCACCCCGTTCTACACGAATCTGGCACTGTGGGTAGGCGGTTTCGTGCTGATTGCCATCTACAAGCTTGAGGTCGACCGCAAAGGCATTCGCCGTATCACCGCTACGCAAGCATATCTTGGCCGCTGGCTGCTGCTGGTCACCATCGGATTCCTGCAAGCCATCATCGCCACCATTGGCGATCTGGTGCTCGGCATCCAATGCGAGCATCCGCTGCTGTTCATCTTGGCCGGAATCTTCTGTTCGTTCGTCTACATCAACATTATTTACGCGCTGGCCGTGGCGTTCCGCCATATCGGCAAAGCCATCGCCGTAATTCTGGTCATTGTGCAGATACCCGGTGCCTCCGGCCTGTATCCGATTGAAATGATGCCGAACTTCTTCCGCGAACTGCACCCATGGCTGCCCTTTACCTACGGCATCAACGCGATGCGCGGCCCGATCGCCGGCCTGTACGCGAACCATTACTGGCTCGACATGCTGCACCTGTTCTGGTATCTGCCGGCGGCGCTTTTCGTGGGACTTGTCGTACGCCGGTATGCGATGAACCTGAACGCGCTGTTCGACCATCGTTTGGGAGATACCGACCTGATGATCACCGAGCACAACAGCATGGTGAACGAACAGGTGAGCTTGAACTCCGTATTCCGCACGGTGTCCGACAGCAAGGAACTGCGCGATATCATCGCTCATCGCGCGCACCGGTTCTTCGCGCGGTACCCAAAGATGATCGTTGCCGGTCTGACATTGCTGACCGTACTCCCGTTCGTATTCCTGGTACTGCTGTTCGTCACCCAAAAGAAAATCGCCATGCTGACCTCCTGGATTCTGTCGATTATTCTTATCGACGCCTATCTCATTGTGGTTGAATACGCACGCGAAACCTACGCCATGCAGCTTGGCGTCAGTGCCATGAGTGCCGACGAGTTCCGCAATGTGATGCTCAACGGATATGTGTGGCGGCGTTTCCACGGCCACGGACGTCACGAAGCGGCGATGGGCAGCAATCCGGATATCGGCGAAACCACTGAACGACTCACACTGTTCGGCGATCAGGCCGCCGAGCCGACTGCGCACACCGCACAGTCCGAGCAGTCCGGGCAATCCGGGCAGTCTGGGCAAGGAGGCGCACGATGAAGCTTATCTGGAAAATATTCGTACGTGACGTGCGCCAAGCCACCCGCAATGTGATCGCCGTAATCGTGGCTATGGGATTGGTGATTGTGCCGGCACTGTACGCCTGGTACAACATCGCCGCCAGCTGGGACCCGTACGGCAACACCAAGGCCTTGAAGGTCGCCGTGGCAAACGTGGATAAGGGCTATAAGTCCGATCTGATGCCGATCACCATCAACGTCGGCGAAACCGTGACCAATACGCTCAGGGCCAATCATGACCTTGACTGGCAGTTTGTGGATCGTGCTAAGGCCATCGATGGCGTGAACTCAGGCGAATACTATGCCGCGCTGATTATTCCAAAGAGCTTCAGCTCCGATATGATGACGCTGTTTTCACCGAAGATCAAGCACGCCAAGCTCGAATACTATCTCAATGAGAAAATCAATCCGATCGCTCCGCATATCACCGACCAGGGTGCTACCACCGTGGCCACGACCATCGACCAGACATTTGTGAAGACCTTGGCGAGCGTGGCGCTGGATTTGGTTTCCAACGTGGCCGATTACGCGCAAAGCCCGCAAATGGAGCAGTACGTCAACAACGCCTCCAGTCATATTGCCACCATGTCGTCTCGTTTGACCGGCACTGCGTCGCAGATGGATTCCTATGCCAATCTGCTCGGGGCCGCCAACAGCATCATTGATTCCACCGATAAGCTGCTGGGATCAACAGGCTCAGCTGCGGCCACAACCAAAAAGGCGTTGAAACAGACCCGCAACGGCGTCTCCAGCCTCGACAAGGCATTGTCCGGAGCCACCGATGGCGTCGGCACGGCATTGCAGCAGGCCGGTTCATCCTACGACACCATTGCCAAGCAGATCGATGCCGCTTTTGCCGATGTGGGCTCACAATCCTCGCAGATATCAAACAAGCTGACCGATATGCAATCCAAAGTGGAGGCTCAGGCCGACAGCTTTGGAAAGTATGCCGCCGCTTTACGAGATCTCGCCAAACAAGCGGCTTCACTGCCCGTGGGCGGAGATACCGTTGCCGCTCAACTGAACGCGGCTGCAGACCAAGCCACAAAGGCGCAGCAGAGCATGCAGCAAGCCGCCACCGCGTTGGGCGATGCGGCCACGCACATAGCAAATGGTACTGCCGATGCCGATACAGCGCGTCGAGATCTGAAATCACAAATCGCCGCCGCCAAACAATCGATTACTCAGGCTTCAGACACGTACAAGAGCACGCTGAAACCGCAACTGAACAATCTGACCTCGTCCATGGACGAAGTGGCCACGCAGGCAAGTTCCGTAATCGACGGGCTTGCGTCGACCGTCAGCAGCGTGTCAGGTCTTTCTGGCGGCGTTTCAGACAGCCTGACGGATATCCAGTCGGCCTTGACTGACGCAGCTAGCGCTTTGACCCGTTCGGCGAAGAAACTCGACAACTTGTCTTCCCAACTCGCCTCTATCACCAGTGGCGGCACCAACGACCTGTCTGTGATTTCCTCTGCGAAGCCCGATGCCATTGCTTCCATGCTGGCGGCACCCGTAGCGGTCGACCGCATCGCGCTCTATCCCGTTGCCAACTATGGTTCCGCGATGGCTCCGTTCTACACGATTCTGTCTATCTGGGTTGGTGCGATCATTCTGGTCGCCATGTTGAAAGTATCGATTTCCGACCATGAGAAGGCCCGTATCTTAGGGTTGGGCAATGATCTGCCGCTCGGTTCGGAAGTGGGTCTTCGCGAGGCCATGATTGCCGGGCGGATTGCCGGACCGGCCGCCGCGTTGGATGTGCTGAAGAAGCCGCGTGCCGAGTCTTCCGGCAAT
>OBYC01001070.1_pt1 | contig 11995 bp, 8 predicted proteins | sample 1550651 | NCBI WGS metagenome assembly OBYC01 (sample SAMEA2580181, study PRJEB22360) | human gut metagenome | biome: human gut; feature: human-associated habitat; material: faeces | place: Denmark | collected 2008/2010
ACGGAGATACGTCAACGAATGACACAGTACTTCTTCTGGCGAACGGAATGGCAGAAAATCCAAAAATCAAAGAAGGGACAAAAGAATTTGAAATATTTGCAGAAGCTCTGCATGAGGTCAATGAGACACTAGCAAAAAAAATGGCAGGAGACGGAGAAGGCGCCACAGCATTGTTCGAAGTGACGGTAAGAGGTGCAGATACGAAAGAACAGGCGAAAACACTGGCAAAATCCGTGGTCTGCTCCAATCTGACCAAAGCGGCGATTGCCGGTCATGATGCAAACTGGGGACGGATCTTGTGTGCTATGGGCTATTCCGGTGCCGAATTTGATCCGGAGAAAGTAGATCTGTATTTCAAAAGCAGCGCCGGAGAGTTAAAGATCATCGAAAACGGAGTCGCGCTGGATTACAGTGAAGAAAAGGCCACAGAGATTTTATCCATGCCGGAGGTGACTGCTATTGCAGATCTCGGACAGGGAGAGGAAACAGCAACCGCATGGGGATGTGATCTTACCCACGGATATATCGATATCAATGCGGATTACCGCAGCTAGTACAATGTATATTCAGTAAAAAAGACAGGCAGGAGGAGTGAGAATATGAATGAAAATATGAATCAATATCTGGAGAAGGCGAAAGTACTGATCGAGGCACTGCCGTATATCCAACGGTTTAACCGGAAGATCGTCGTTGTAAAATACGGCGGCAGCGCCATGACAGACGAGGCGTTAAAGCAGAAAGTAATCGAGGACGTTACCTTATTAAAGCTGGTCGGCTTCAAACCGATCATTGTGCACGGAGGCGGAAAAGAAATCAGTAAATGGGTCGGAAAGATCGGCAAAGAACCGCAGTTTATCAACGGACTTCGGGTGACTGATGAAGAGACCATGGAAGTGGCGGAAATGGTACTTGGAAAAGTGAACAAAAGCCTGGTACAGCTTCTGGAAGGACAGGGAGTACGCGCCATCGGAATCAGCGGGAAGGACGGTGGACTTCTGAATGTGGAAAAGAAATATTCCAACGGAGAAGATATCGGATTTGTCGGGGAGATCAAAAAAGTAGATGCACAGATTTTGCATGATCTTCTGGAGAAGGATTTTCTTCCGGTCGTGTGTCCGGTAGGAATGGATGATGAATTCCATACATATAATATCAACGCAGATGATGCAGCCTGTGCCATTGCAAGAGCCATGAAGGCAGAAAAACTGGCATTTCTGACAGATATTGAGGGAGTATATAAAGATCCGAAGGATCCTGCTACTCTCATCTCCGAGCTTCTGGTAAAAGAAGCAAAACAGCTGATCGAAGAGGGCTATATCGGAGGAGGAATGCTTCCTAAGCTGAATAATTGTATTGATGCCATTGAAAACGGCGTTTCCAGAGTGCATATTTTAGATGGGCGGATCCCGCACTGTCTGCTTCTGGAATTCTTTACAAACAAAGGAATCGGTACGGCAATTTTACATGAAGAAGAAAGCAGGTATTATGATGGTGAATGAGAAGATCAAAGCAGCAGAAGAAAATCTAATACACGTATACAATCGGTTTCCAATTGCGCTGGAGAGGGGAGAAGGTGTTTATCTGTATGACACGAACGGGAAAAAATATCTGGATTTTGCAGCCGGATTTGCAGTGTCGGGACTGGGATACGGAAATCAGAAGCTGAATGCGGCATTAAAATTCCAGATCGATCAGCTGTATCATACGTCCAACCTGTATTATCATACCAATTGTGGAGAGGCAGCACAAAAACTGAACCGGATTTCGGGGATGGACCGGGTATTTTTTACGAACAGCGGGTCTGAGGCAAATGAGGGGGCTTTAAAAGCGGCAAGACGATATGCGTATAATAAAAAATCGGGCAGATATCAGTTTATCGCCATGGAAAATTCGTTCCACGGGCGCAGCTTCGGCGCCGTTTCCGTGACTGGACATACTGCGTATAGAGAACCTTTTGAACCGATGCTCCCGGGAGTTTCTTTTGCAGAATTCAATAATCTGGACAGTGTGAAAGCGCTGGTGACGGATCAGACCTGCGCAATTATTTTAGAACCATTACAGGGGGAAGGAGGGATCAATCTTGCTACACAGGAATTCATGGAAGGAATCCGTAAGATCTGTGATGAGAACGATATTCTGATGATCTGTGACGAAGTGCAGTGCGGAATGGGAAGAACCGGCGCGATGTTTGCATGGCAGAAATTCGGGGTAAAACCAGATATTCTGACTATGGCAAAGGGAATTGGAAACGGTATTCCGGTGGGAGCCTTTGCCATGACAGAAAAAGTGGCACAGGCATCGTTAAAGCCGGGAGATCACGGGGCAACTTATGGCGGTAACCCACTGGCATGTATGGCAGTCAAGACGGTGATCGACATTTTTGAGGAAGAAAAGATCGTGGAGCATGTCAATGAAGTGTCAGAATATCTGACAGAGCGTCTGGAAGAACTGGTACAACATGTGGATGGCGTGCTGGAACGAAAAGGAACCGGACTGATGCAGGGCATTGTGCTAAAGCAACCGGTCGCGCAGGTAAATAACCGTGCCATTGAGGAAGGACTTCTTGTGATCCAGGCACAGGGCAATGTACTGCGTCTGGTACCTCCGCTTATCATTGAAAAAGAGCATGTGGATGAAATGATCCCAAAATTGACAAAAGCATTGACAGAGTGATAAATGAAAAACCAGGATTCGGGAAATACTAAAAGAAATTGAGAAAAATTTCAGGAGGTAGAAAACGATGACTGGTTTTTTAATTGCCCTTCTTTCCGGGGCGCTGATGAGTGTTCAGGGTGTATTTAATACACAGGTAACAAAGACAACCGGATTGTGGGTCAGCAATATCTGGGTGCAGTTAAGTGCTTTTCTGGCATGTCTGGCGGTATGGTTTCTGGCAGGAAGAGCGGATGTGACGGCACTTGCGAAGGTGGAACCGAAATATATGCTCTTAGGAGGCGTGATCGGAGCAGGGATTACCTGGACCGTAGTTAAGAGCATGGCATCCTTAGGACCGGCAAAAGCAGCACTTCTGATCGTAATTTCCCAGCTGATCGTGGCGTATGTGATCGAGCTTCTGGGGATGTTTGGTGTGGAAAAATCGCCGTTTGCATTCCGGAAGCTGGCAGGGCTTGTTGTGGCACTGATCGGGATTGCAATCTTCCAGTGGGAATAGAGCGTCAGAATTGTAATAAATGCGTAACAGGATTGTAAAAATGTTATTGTAATTTTGAGCGTTTTTCGTTACAATATTACTGTCCAATATAAAAGGGGATTCCTTGCGTCTGAGATTGTGAGGAAATATGAGGGACAGATGGAAAAAGAAAGCTTATTATACAGTTGTTATGATCTTGACTGCGTTGTGCCTGATCAGCGGGTGCGGGCAAGAGTCGGGGGAAGAACTTAAGGAGATTTCTCTGGAGGAGACACAGAAAGAAAAAGAAGAGTCCTCTGCAGAAGAAAAGAAGGTTGAAGACAAAGAACCGAAGAAAGAGACAAAGATTTTTGTCTATCTGTGCGGAGCAGTCGGAAAGCCCGGCGTGTATGAAGTGGGCAGTGACGACAGGCTTTATGAAGTCATTGCCATGGCGGGCGGACTGACAGCCGAGGCTGCACAGGATGCAGTGAATCAGGCAAGGGTTGTTGTGGACGGAGAGCAGATCTACATTCCCACCAAAGAGGAGATGCAGACACAGGCAGCAGCACAGCCGGGGGCAAGTCCGGCAGAAGGAACAAAGCCGCAGGATGGAAAAGTCAATCTTAATACGGCGACAAAAGAAGAATTGATGACGTTGTCCGGTGTAGGCGAGTCCCGGGCGGACAGTATTATTGCCTATCGGGAAGAAAACGGCAGGTTCCAGAATACAGAAGAGCTGATGCAGATCAGAGGAATCAAAGAAGGTCTGTATAATAAGATTAAAGATAATATTACAGTATAGCAGGAAGTTGAAGGAAGAAAGTATGAGCAAGAAGAAGATCTTAGTAGTTGACGATGAAAAGTTGATCGTGAAAGGGATACGGTTCAGTCTGGAACAGGACGACATGGAGGTGGACTGTGCCTATGACGGTGAGGAAGCACTGCAGTATGCAAAGAACTGCGAGTATGACCTCGTGCTGCTGGATGTGATGCTCCCGAAGATGGATGGGTTTCAGGTTTGTCAGGCCATCCGTGAGTTTTCCGACATGCCGATCGTCATGCTGACTGCCAAAAGTGAGGATATGGACAAGATACTCGGGCTGGAGTACGGAGCGGATGATTATATTACGAAGCCGTTCAATATTCTGGAAGTCAAGGCCCGGATCAAAGCGATCATGAGAAGGACTGCGAGAAAAGAGGAGAGTGCGCAGACTGCCAAGATTCTGGTCAAAGGCAATATGCGGATCGACTGTGAGAGCAGAAGAGTGTTTATCGGAGAGCGTGAGATCAATCTGACAGCAAAAGAATATGATGTGCTGGAGCTTCTTGCCATGAATCCGAACAAAGTCTACAGCCGTGAGAATCTGCTGGATCTTGTATGGGGTGTGGATTATCCGGGGGATGCCAGAACAGTGGATGTACATATCAGAAGGCTTCGGGAGAAGATCGAGCTGAATCCGAGCGAGCCGAAGTATGTACACACAAAATGGGGGGTAGGTTATTATTTCCAGGGATAAATTACATATCAGAGTAAAGAATCATATATTTAAAAGCATGCGGTTCTGGCTGATCGTGCTGTTTGTGGTGTTTGGGCTGATCCCATGTCTGGCTTCTTATGTCTGGACAGTGAAAACATCTGAGCAGCGTGCCATTTCGGTCAGAACAGCAGAAATTCAGAATCAATGTACTATTCTAAGCAATCAGCTGAACAGTTATCAGTATCTGACCAACCCGTCTTCAGAAGTGATCGATGCAAATTTAACCCAACTGACCAATATTTATAACGGACGCGTGATGATCATCAACCAGAACCTGGATGTGATCAAGGATACGTATGGTCTGGATGAAGGAAAGACGATGGTATCTGAAAATGTGATCCGTTGTCTCAGGCAGGGCAAGAGCACGAGCTACTATGACAAAAAGAACCGGTACGTCGAGGTAACCGCACCGGTCATTTCGGAAGAAAAGGCAGTGACAGGAGTGATGCTGGCCAGTGTTTCTATGGATACGGTCCTGGATGGGATCCGTATGCTGCGCGCACAGGGCGGCGCAGTTCTGATCGTAGTCTTTCTGGTCGTATTGTCCCTTGGGATACTTGTGGCAGGATGGTTTGTACGTCCGCTTGGAAGGATCACTGCGTCTATTGAGAATGTGACAGAAGGGTATGAAAGTGAATGGCTGCATGTAGGGACATTTTCGGAGACAGGGCAGCTGTCTGATGCGTTTAACAAGATGCTGGGAAGATTAAAACAGCTCAATGATTCCAGAGAGGAGTTTGTATCCAATGTCTCTCATGAGTTAAAGACACCGCTGACATCCATGAAAGTGCTGGCAGATTCCCTGCTTGCCCAGGAAAATGTGCCGATTGAGCTGTATCAGGAATTTATGGGAGATATCGCAAAGGAGATTGATCGGGAAAATGACATTATCAGTGATCTTCTGACGCTGGTCAAGATGGACAAGACAGTACAGGGACTGAATATCAGACAGATCAATATCAATGAGCTTCTGGAGGCAATCTTAAAACGATTGAAGCCGATTGCCGATAAGAAAAAAATCGAGGTGGTACTGGAAAGCTTCCGACCCGTTTCTGCGGAGATCGATGAGATGAAGCTGACACTCGCCATTTCCAATCTGGTAGAGAATGCGATCAAATATAACCGGGACGAAGGATGGGTAAGAGTTTCCCTGAATGCGGATCACAAGTACTTTTATGTGAAGGTGATGGACTCCGGCATTGGAATTCCGGAAGAGGATCAGGCACATATTTTTGAGCGGTTTTACCGGGTGGACAAGTCTCATTCGAGAGAAATCGGAGGAACAGGTCTGGGACTTGCCATTGCCCGTAATGCAGTGATCATGCACAGAGGATCGATCAAAGTTTACAGCAGTAAGGGAGAGGGAACCACGTTTACCGTCCGGATTCCTCTGACCTATGCAGCATAAGGGGGAGCAGATGAAAAAAGTCAGAAAAATTCTCCTCATCTTTCTGGGAATCTGTCTTGCGTGCACGACAGTTTCCTGTGCCAAACGTACGGAGGTAAAAAAAGGAGATTCTTATATTTATTGTTTAAACAGTGACAGGACCGGGCTTCAGAAAGTGTCCTATGAGAGCAAAGAAAAGGATCCGCTCAAGGCGGCAAAAGCAATGATAAAAGAGTTGAAAAAGCCGTCTGAGGAGATTGAGTATACGCCGCCGATTCCGAAGGATGTGAAAGTGAAGCGTTATGAACTGGAGGGAGGAATCCTGTATCTGGATTTTAATGCAAAATATAAACAAATGGATACCGTGGAAGAGACTCTGGTGAGAGCGGCTCTGGTAAAATCTTTAGTCAGGATCGAGGGAATCAACAGTGTCTGGATCAAAGTGGAAGGCGCGGATCTGACTGACAGCTCGGGACAGGTACTCGGATATCTCAATGAAGATGATTTTGTGCAAAGCGAGGGCGCTTCGCCGAGTTCGTATCAGACAGGGACGCTCACTTTATATTTTTCCAATGAAGCAGGAGATGCTTTGGTGGAGCAGACAATGGAAGTCCGCTATAACAGCAATATTTCCAGGGAGAAGCTGATCGTGGAAAAGCTGATGAAAGGCCCGGAGACGTCGGCCGCAAAAGCAACGATCAATCCGGATACCAACCTGCTGAGTGTGACAACAAAGGATGGAATCTGTTATGTGAATTTTGATAAGACCTTTTTAAAAGGTGCCTATGATGTCAAACCGCAGGTGACGATTTATTCTTTGGTCAATTCACTGACACAGGGAACCGGAGTCAGGAAAGTGCAGATATCCATTAACGGCGAAAACGATGTCAAATATATGCAGACTGTAGATTTGAGTCAGCCATTGGAGGCTGACCTGGGATGGAATGAGGAGAAGAAGTAGTTTTGAGAAAACGACCGCTTTGTACGGCGGCAGTGGCAGTTCTGATTCTGCTGGCAGCAGTGAACATCTGGTTTGAATCCGCGATTTCAAATCCGTGTACACTGCGCCGGATCATCCCGGATGCTTCACAGGTGACTGTGACAGGGCAGGTGAAGCGGTGGGAGGAAAAGCCTGATTACAGGATATTTTATCTGAGAGACTGCCAGGTGCTGCAAAAAGAGAATAATACCAATTCTGACAGGCAATCTGTCAACAAGCAATTCAAAGAACAAGTCAAAGCAAAGGTGATACAAGAGCCGGAGCTTCTAATTTATATCGAACAGGATCAAAAAGAAACTCAAACAATCAAACTTGGAAATCAAATACAGATTCAGGGGGAACTTTCGTATTTTAAAGAGGCGAGAAATCCCGGGAATTTTGATCAGAAATTTTATTATGAAAAACAGGGACTTCACGCAAGTATATGGGTGAAAAACTGCCGGATCACAGATCAGGAAACGTGGAAATTCCGGGAATGGCTGGCAAAATTAAGAAGAAACTGGAAGAGACTTTTAGTCAGTCAGATGGGAGCACGTCACGGAAACAGCATGAGCGCGATCTTACTGGGAGAGAAAAGTGAACTGGATGCCCAGATGAAAGCATTGTATCAGAAAAGTGGGATCGGCCATATTCTGGCGATATCAGGACTTCATATGTCATTTATCGGAATGGGATTTTACGGGCTTTTACGCAGAGTGGGATGTCCTGTGAAACCGACGGGAGTGCTGGGAATTTTGTTTTTGCTTGGCTACACCGTAATGATCGGAGGCGGGGTATCTGCAATCCGGGCATTTGTTATGTTTGGCATCCGGGTAGGAGCAGATCTGTGCGGCAGAGCGTATGACATGGCTACCAGTTTGTCTGTGGCAGCGGCGCTGATTGCGCTGGAGAGTCCGATGTACCTTCGGGATGCCGGATATCTGCTCTCTTTTGGAGCGGTGCTTGGAATGGCGGCAGTGTATCCGTTAATGATGAGACAGGGAAAAACAAAGTCAAAGATCCTGCAAAGCTTTCAGGCGAGTCTTGCGGTCAATCTGGTTCTTTTTCCGGCCATGCTTTCTTTTTATTATGAATTTCCCCCGTATTCCCTTCTTTTGAATCTGGTGATCATTCCTCTGATGTCTGTCGTTCTGGGCGCAGGACTTCTGGGTTCTTTTCTGTGTCTTTTTTTCAAACCGGCAGGAGGTGTTGTATTTCTTTTATGCAGGGGAATTCTCAATCTGTATGAATGGAGCTGCAATTTGAGTATGAAACTGCCGTTTTCCAGAATTGTTACCGGAAAGCCGGAAGTTAGCTGGATCGTGCTGTATTATGCAGTATTGCTTCTGGTCTGTCTGTACTGGATGCTTCGAAAAGAGAAAACAGGAAAAACCTGTTTTGCGTGGGGAATGCTGGCAGCGGCCGGAATCTGTCTGGCAGCAAGCGGTCAGATGAAACATCACGGGGTGTTTCAGGCGACGATGCTGGATGTGGGACAGGGCGATGGAATTTTTCTGAGAACACCCAATGGGAGAACCTGTTTTGTAGATGGAGGCAGCAGCGATATCTCTAAAGTCGGGGAGTATCGAATTGTTCCGTTTCTGGAATCTCAGGGAGTAAAAGAGCTGGATTATGTTTTTATTTCTCATGGCGATGCAGATCATATGAGTGGAATCGAGGAAATCCTTCAGAATCAGACCCTTGGAGTACGAATCAAAAATCTGGTGCTGCCGCCGGTAAGGCTTCATGATGATGCGTTGAAAAGGCTGGGAAAAACGGCAAAGGAAAATGGCACGAAAGTATTTGGAATGGAGGCAGGTCAGCAGATGAGCCTGGGAGAGATGAGTCTGACTTGTATGGCGCCTTCACAGGAATATCAGGGTGAGACTGGAAATGCAGCGTCTATGGTGTTGTGGATGGAATGGAAAAATCTGGAGATGCTGTTAACCGGAGATGTGGAAGGAGAGGGAGAAGTGCAGCTCACAGAGTGGATGAGAGCACATGGAAAAACAACGTGTGATATTCTGAAAGCCGCGCATCACGGCTCTAAGAATTCGACACTGCCGGAATTTTTACAGCAGCTGACACCGAAATATGCATGGATTTCATCGGGAATCGGCAACCGGTACGGACATCCGGCAAAGGAGACTGTAGAGAGACTCAGTGAAAAAGGATGCGAATTGTATGGGACGCAGGAGTACGGGGCAGTCACCTTAAAGATAAAAGGGGAAAAAGCTGTGATAGAAACATTTTGCAAAAAGTAAAAGTTTCCGATATAATAGAAATTATGAAAAGTTTGAATGAAGATTTAAAAACAGGACAATTTAGTCAGATTTATCTCCTTTATGGAGAGGAAAACTATCTGAAGAAACAATATAAGGAACGTTTTGTCAAGGCCATGCTTCCGCAAGGAGATACTATGAATTACGCCTATTATGAAGGGAAAGGCGTGGAGATCCGGGAAGTCATTGATCTGGCAGAGACGCTACCTTTTTTTGCAGAACGCAGGTTGATCGTATTTGAAAATACCGGACTGTTTAAAAGTTCGGGTGCAGATCTGGCAGAGTATATCAAGACCATGCCGGAGACTACTTATTTTATTTTTGTGGAAGAAGAAGTGGACAAGCGCAGCAAGTTGTATAAGGCGGTGAAAGCAAAAGGCCATATTGTGGAACTTCCGTTTCAGGATGAATCTACATTGAAGCGTTGGATCCTTGGCAATGTCAGGCGGGAGGGAAAACAGATATCGGATGCTTCGGTCGGATATTTTCTGGGAAAAGTCGGAACCGATATGCAGAATATCCAGGGCGAACTGGAAAAACTGTTCTGCTATACACTGCATCGGGACGTGATCACACCGGAGGACATCGATGCAGTCTGTATCAACCAGATCGGAAATCATATTTTTGAGATGGTCAATGCAGTGGCAGAGAAAAAGCAGAGAAAAGCGCTGGATCTGTATTACGAACTGCTGGCATTAAAAGAGCCTCCTATGAGAATTTTATTTTTGCTGGTCAGGCAGTACCGGATTTTATTCCATGTACAGTCACTGCAGAAAAAAGGATACGGGAAAAAAGAAATTGCAGCAAAAGCAGGGCTGCATCCGTTTGCTGCGGGAAAATATATGGAGCAGACCCGGTATTTTAAGAGCGAAGAATTGCGTGCCGTGTTGGAAGAGAGTGCGGATCTGGAGGAGCGTGTGAAGACAGGAAGGCTGACAGATACACTGGCAGTGGAGTTGTTTTTGGTAAAATACTCATCGTAAATGACAGATGTTCTTGTCAAAACAGGAAAGGCATGATAGTATATTTTTGCATAAAACAGAAGAACATTCAGCATAGAAGAAAATAGAAAAAGACAGAGTTACTGGAGGAATGAACGTGTCATCAATTGATCAGAATAAAATACGAAATTTTTGCATCATTGCACATATCGACCATGGAAAATCTACGCTTGCAGACCGGATCATCGAAAAGACCGGACTTTTGACAAGTCGTGAGATGCAGTCGCAGGTGCTGGACAATATGGAACTGGAGAGGGAGCGCGGAATCACAATCAAAGCCCAGACTGTGCGTACCGTATACAAAGCAAACGACGGGGAAGAGTATATCTTCAACCTGATCGATACACCGGGACATGTGGATTTTAACTATGAAGTGTCCAGAAGTCTTGCAGCCTGTGACGGAGCAATCCTGGTTGTAGATGCAGCACAGGGAGTAGAAGCGCAGACATTGGCGAATGTGTATCTTGCGCTGGATCACGATCTGGATGTGTTTCCGGTTATCAACAAGATCGATCTGCCAAGTGCAGAGCCGGATCGCGTAAAAGAAGAGATTGAAGATGTGATTGGAATCGAGGCGGATGATGCTCCGTTGATCTCGGCAAAGACCGGACTCAACATTGAAGAAGTGCTGGAGCAGATCGTGAAGAAGATTCCGGCACCGGAAGGAGATCCGAAAGAGCCGTTAAAAGCATTGATCTTCGATTCGGTTTATGATGCTTACAAAGGTGTCATCGTATTCTGCCGGATCAAAGAGGGAAGTGTGAAAAAAGGAACAACGATCCGGATGATGGCAACAGGAGCACAGGCGGATGTTGTCGAGGTTGGATATTTTGGAGCCGGACAGTTTATTCCGTGTGATGAGCTGAGCGCGGGAATGGTTGGATATATCACAGCCAGTCTGAAAAATGTAAAGGACACCCGTGTCGGTGATACGATCACAGATGCGGCGCGGCCGTGTGCAGAACCTCTTCCGGGGTATAAAAAGGTAAATCCAATGGTGTATTGTGGACTGTATCCGGCAGATGGAGCAAAATATCCGGATTTGAGAGATGCGTTGGAAAAATTGCAGCTCAATGATGCGGCGCTGCAGTTTGAAGCGGAGACATCGGTGGCTCTTGGGTTTGGATTCCGCTGTGGATTCCTTGGGCTTTTGCATCTGGAGATCGTGCAGGAGCGTCTGGAGAGAGAGTATAATCTGGATCTTGTGACAACTGCGCCAAGTGTTATCTATAAAATCCATAAGACAAACGGAGAAGTGATCGACCTGACCAATCCAACCAATATGCCGGATCCTGCAGAGATCGAATATATGGAAGAGCCGATGGTGAAAGCAGAGATTATGGTGACTTCCGAGTTTATCGGTGCGATCATGGATCTGTGTCAGGAGCGCAGGGGGGTATATCAGGGAATGGAGTATATCGAAGAAAAGCGTGCAGTGATTCATTATCATCTGCCATTGAATGAGATTATTTACGATTTCTTTGATGCGTTGAAATCCCGTTCCAGAGGATATGCGTCTTTCGATTATGAGATGCTGGGATACGAGCAGTCAGAGCTGGTAAAACTGGATATTCTGATCAATAAAGAAGAAGTGGATGCACTTTCCTTTATTGTACACAGTGCAACAGCATATGAGCGTGGAAGAAAGATGTGCGAGAAGCTCAAAGAAGAGATT
>OBYC01001075.1_pt1 | contig 11894 bp, 8 predicted proteins | sample 1550651 | NCBI WGS metagenome assembly OBYC01 (sample SAMEA2580181, study PRJEB22360) | human gut metagenome | biome: human gut; feature: human-associated habitat; material: faeces | place: Denmark | collected 2008/2010
CAGCCACTGCTTCCCAGGGGCTGCTTTATATGGCTGAAGCAGTTTACAACGCCTCCGGCCTCGGTCTTCCGATCGTCATGACCGTTGCCTCCCGCGCTATCGGTGCCCCGATTAACATTTGGAATGACCACTCCGATTCCATGAGTCAGCGTGACTGCGGCTGGATTCAGCTCTTTGCTGAAGACAACCAGGAAGCCGTTGACCTCCATATTCAGGCTTTCAAGATCGCCGAAGAACTCTCTTTGCCGGTCATGGTCTGTATGGACGGCTTCGTTCTGACGCATGCTTTCGAAAGAATGGATATTCCTTCTCAGGAGCAAGTTGACCAATTCCTTCCTCCTTACGATCCGCGCCAAAGCTTGGATCCGGAACAGCCGGTTTCTATCGGCGCGATGGTCGGTCCCGAAGCGTTTACCGAAGTTCGTTACCTTGCTCATGCCCATCATCTGCAGGCACTCGGCGTGATCGACAGAGTCGCCGAAGAGTACAAAGAAATCACCGGCCGCAAGAGCGGCGGCCTGATTGACCTCTACCGTGCAGAAGATGCTGAAATCATGGTCGTCGCCTTGGGCTCGGTCATCGGCACAATTAAAGACGTGATCGACGAGATGCGCGAAGACGGAAAGAAAGTCGGACTCCTCGGCATTAAATCTTATCGTCCCTTCCCTGCCGCAGAAGTTTTTGCTGCCCTCCAAGGCGCCAAGACAGCGGTCGTGATTGACCGTTCTCTTCAGGTCGGTATCGGAGGTGTTGTCACGGACGATGTCATCCGTTCAACTCGTAAACTCTCCGACCTCGACATCTGCTGTGTCATCTCCGGTCTCGGCGGCCGCGCCATCACGAAACGCAGCCTGCACAAGGCCTTCGACGCTGCGCTTAAAGGTGAACTTCCGGAACTCACATTCCTGGATCTCGATAAAAAAGTCGTTGAGGACCAGCTGAAGCACGAACAAGAAGAACGCCACTCCGGCCCGATGGCCGAAGCCATTGTTAAGGCCGTTGCCGACCTTCACAAAGGAGATCTCTAAGCCATGAGCGAACATCAGATTAAGTTTTATCAGACCGGTACTTTCACGGTCGGCAACCGACTTCTCCAGCCTGACCAGAGAAGCGGACAAGCCAATATCGAAAGATATAACTCTTTGAACTCCGGCCACAGAGCTTGCCAGGGCTGCGGCGAAGCCTTGGGTGCCCGCTACGCGGTGGACGCAGCCATGCGCGCGACGGAAGGCCGCTTAATCGCTGCCAACGCCACCGGCTGTCTGGAAGTTTTCTCCACACCTTATCCGGAAACCAGCTGGCAGCTTCCCTGGTTCCATTCCCTTTTCGGCAATACGGCTGCTGTTGGATCCGGTATGGCCGCGGTTGCCCGCGTCAAAGCCAAAAAATCCGGCAAACCGCTGGTTCGTGTGATTGCCCAGGGTGGCGACGGCGGTACAACTGATATCGGTTTCGGTTGCTTGTCCGGTATGTTCGAAAGAAACGACGACGTTCTTTACATCTGCTACGACAACGAGGGCTATATGAACACGGGCGTTCAGCGTTCGTCCGCTACGCCTCCGGCAGTCCGCACGGCAACCACACAGATTGTCGGCAAGCACCCCGGCAACGCCTTCGGTCAGGGCAAAGACGTTCCTCTGATCGCCATGGCTCACGGCATCCCTTACGTTGCCACCGCCACAATTGCTGACTTAAGAGACTTGGAAAGAAAAGTTGCCAAAGCCATGACTTTCCACGGTGCCCGCTATATCCACATCTTGGTCCCATGCCCGCTCGGCTGGGGAGCCAAATCGGCCGACACCGTCAAACTGGCTCGCTTAGCTGTTGAAACCGGTCTCTTCCCGGTATTCGAATCTGAATACGGCGAGATCACCAAAGTCACTAAGATTCGCCAGCTCCAGCCGGTTGAAAATTACATGAAACTCCAGAAGCGCTACGCTCACCTCTTCGGACCGAAGGGTGACGCCGATGCCTTCGCTCGTATTCAGGCGATCGCCCAAAGAAATATCAGAAGATTCGGCCTTCTCGGCGAGGAAGAACCTGAAATTATTCCGCCGTCTGTTCAGGCTGATGAACGAGCCGACAAAGTTTAAGGATTAAATCCCATGAAAAAACCTTTTGCTATCACATTAGATGTCGGTACCTCCTTGGAGAACCGTACCGGCTCTTGGAGAACGCTTCGTCCGACCTATGTCCACAAGCTTCCTCCCTGCAACCATCAGTGTCCTGCCGGAGAAGATATTCAGGGCTGGCTTTTCTACGCCGAAAGCGGCAATTACGAAAAAGCCTGGCGTCATTTAACCAAACGCAATCCTCTGCCCTCCTGCATGGGCCGCGTCTGCTACCACACCTGTGAAGGCGCCTGCAACCGCGGCAAGCTGGATGCTTCTGTCGGCATTAACTCTGTCGAACGGTTCCTCGGCGACAACGCTTTGGAAAACGGCTACAAGTTCGTCAAACCCGAACAGAAGACAGGTAAGAAAGTCTTGATCGTGGGCTCCGGCCCCGCTGGCCTTTCCGCCGCTTATCAGCTCGCGCTCAAGGGCCATGATGTCACGATCAAAGAGGGCAGTGCTGAGGCCGGCGGCATGATGCGCTACGGTATTCCTAAGTACCGCCTGCCCCGCCGAGTGCTCGATCAGGAAATCGCCAGAATTCTTGATCTCGGCGTCAAACTCGAACTAAACACAACCGTCAAAGACATCAAAGAAGAACAGAAGGCTCATGGATATGATGCCGTCTTCCTCGCAGTCGGCGCCGGAATGGCAAAGAACGCCTATATCCCGGGCGGCGACGCCAAACACATGCTTGACGCTGTATCCGTTCTCCGCTCCATGGAAGGTGAAGCAGAGCCTCTGCTCGGCCGTAAAGTGGTGGTCTACGGCGGCGGCAATACGGCCATTGACGTTGCCCGCTCCGCGAAACGTATGGGTGCCGAACCTTTGATCATCTACCGCCGTACCCGCGAAAAGATGCCGGCTCATGACTTCGAAGTAGAAGAAGCGCTGCAGGAAGGCGTTTCCGTGAAATGGCTCTCCACCATTACGGAAGCAGAAAATCCGAAGGAAATCCGCATCGAGAAAATGGAACTCGATGAGAACGGCAATCCTCAGCCTACTGGCGAATTCGAAACCGTCGAGGCTGATACCGTTGTTCTGGCCCTCGGTCAAAACGTCGACCAGAGCCTCATCGATAAGATCCCCGGACTCGGCATCGAAAAAGGCGTTGTTAAAGTTGACCGCTTCATGAGAACCGGCGTCCCCGGCATCTACGCCGGAGGCGACATGGTTCCCGGAGACAGAAACGTCACTGTCGCCATCGGTCACGGCTATAAAGCTGCCTACGGTATTGACTGCTACCTGAAAGGCAAAGAACCGGTTGATCATCCGAAGAAAGAAATTGCTACCTTCGAAAGTCTCAATACCTGGTACTACTCCGACGCACCCAAGACAGTTCGTCCGATGCTCGACCTCGTCCGCCGTCAGAGCACCTTCGATGAAGTTCAGCACGGCCTAACGGAAGAAAACGCTCTGTTTGAAGCTCGCCGCTGCATGTCCTGCGGCAACTGTCTGCAGTGCGATAACTGCTACGGTGTGTGCCCTGATAACGCCGTGATTAAGACGGGTGACGACAACGTTCCCTACATCTTCAATTACGACTACTGCAAAGGCTGCGGCGTTTGCTCCAGCGAATGCCCCTGCGGTGCAATCAAGATGGAGCCTGAATCCATCTAACGGATTTGACTTGAAGTAAGTCAAACGGTCGTGTTCCTCTTCCGGAACATGACCGTTTTTCTATTTAAGCAGTGAGAAAGCTCAGAACTGCCGTTTTATGCTCTCGAGAGCTTTCATTTCAATTTTTCCAATGTCTGCAAAAGGAATGCATCTGCGCCTTCAAAAATCATTTGGGCGGATAAAGCTGCAAGAATCAAACCGGTGAGTTTGCTCAGCACAACTAATCCGTTCTTTCCGATGGCTTTCTGAATATAGTTGGAAACCAACAGGAGCGCCCCGACACAGATGACGGCCGCACTGATGGAAAGATATGCCAGGAAAAATCCCAATCCCGTTTTAATTTCACCGCCGTAAACCATCAGCACACCGATGGAGGCCGGCCCTAAAGTAATAGGAATCGCCATCGGCACAACCGCCAGTGACTGGACGGAGTCTCCGGACGGAACGCGAAGGGAGTCGCCTCTGACCAAAGAAACTGCCGTTAAAAACAGAAGTGCGCCGGTACCGATTCGAAACGCATCCAGCGTAATGCCGAAAATCTTGAATATAAACCCGCCGAAGAAGAGGAGCACACCGCTGATAATCAAAATCCACAGCGTGATCCAAATCGCTAACGTATTTCTTTCCTGAATTGTGTTGTCCTTAGTTACCGACAAGAAGGCAGACATCACAAAAGGCGGCGTCAGCAGAAAGAAAAACTTTACAAAAAGTGCAAAACAATCAGATAGAGTCATTTTGACAGTTGGTTAAGTTCAGAACGATATCCGGAATGACTGCGAAAAAAATTCTCTCCGACGAAAACCAGAACGCCGGCCCATATAAGGATAAATCCAATTAAGCGGTCAACCTGCAATTCTTCCCCGAAAAAGAACAACCCGATAAAAAACACCATGGTAGGACTCAGGTATTGAATAAAACCGACAGTTGAATACCGAACTTGCTTTAATCCATACGCAAACAAGATAAGAGGAATCGTGGTAATTGGACCGGCGGCAATCAGCCAGAATTTATCCCAGCCGGTACCGTTGACGAAGGTCAAATCTCCGTTTCCCGCAAAGTAAAAAGTTGCCAACAGCGCTACCGGAAAAGCAAACGCCGTCTCCAGTGTCAGCCCCTCCAGACTCCCTAAGGGTGCCATTTTGCGAACGAGACCGTAAAACCCGAAAGTTAGTGCCAGCGTGAGACCCAGAGCCGGGAATTCTCCTTGTTTAAAGGTCACCCACATCACACCGGCACACGCAAAGATGATCGCCAGCATCTGAGCTTTATTTAATTTCTCTTTTAGAAATACTGTTCCTAAAAGCACCGAGACCAAGGGATTCATAAAGTAGCCGAGCGAAGCCTCCAGCGTCTGATTGGTGACAATCGCGTAGGTATAAGTAGACCAGTTGGCTGTAATCAGCGCTGACGACATTAAAAATACCGCCACCGTTCTCTTATCCGTGACGGCTTTCTGAATCCATCTCCATCGCCTCGAACAAAACAAATAAACCGCAAGCAGCGCAAACGTCCATAAAACACGATGGATCACAATCTCCGCCGGAGCTACATGCTGCATTGCATGAAAATAAAACGGATACAAGCCCCAAATAAGATAGGCAACTAAAACGGAAATCACGCCTTTATTCATAAAAATTCTCTTTAGTTATTACCTTCCGGTGCATTCAACACTTCTGAAAGTTTGAGACGCCCTTTGCCGTAATCTTCCAGCTCGGCCATAATCGTGGGAACATAAATGTGTTCTTTCCAGTCTTCGTAGTTTCCGATGAAAATCACGGTTTCTTTTGCACGGCTGACTGCGACGTTTAATAAGTTAGGTGTAGATGTCGCCCAATTTCTTGCTCCGAACCCATCCTTATTCGTCTTTGAACCTAAAACGACAATCACAATATCGCTTTGGCGTCCCTGTAATGTATGAACCGTGCCGATACGCTCTACTTCAAGCCAATTACCGGCCTTCTTAATCCTCTTTCGAAGAGTTGCCGCAACTGTGCGGAACGGTGTACAAATCAGCACTGATTTCTTCTCAAAAATTTCGCCCTGAAGATGCTTCATGGCAATTTGTGCGTCAATACGGCTCAACACTTCCTCAGCCGTATCAACTTCCTCAGGCACGCAGTTAGACAGGCTCGGACGAGACGGAATGACATCCGCCCAGAAGCTCTCGATAAAACTTTCCGGAGTTTTACCTACCTTCATCTCCGGCGGAAGAACCATCTGGCCCGAATACGCGATTCTGTTGCAGATATTGAACATCGGAGGATAACTTCTTCTCTGAAGTCTCAGAGGCAGTCCTGACCAAATCTTATGTTCTTCAGGCCCGACAAATGCGCCGAAAGGATTTGTACCGTCGGCTAACTGCTGAAGACTGTGCAGATGAGGCGACCATTTCCTCAGAAGGTCGTCCTTCCCGCAAAGAAGCTCCGATAGTGATTCCGGCAGCGTCACCACGGGGGTCAGCTGAAGCGGATCTCCGACAACCAAAAACCGCTTCGCTTTCTGCATGAGCAGCAGTGCCGACTGAGGTGTCGCCTGTGACGCTTCATCCACAATGACCCACGGCAGCGAGGAAGAAAGGAAATTATTGAACCTGAAGGCGGCTGAAGCAAAAGTCGTCGAAATAATCGGGATCAGGAAAGACAGCGTTCCGAGAAACGACAGCCGGTGAGGAGAAACGAGATCGTACATATTCGCGGTAATCGAACCCCGAATACCGTCAATGAAATCTTTTTTCTTAGCCAAAACGGCCAAACGATGAAGCTTTAATGCTGAAATAAATAAGCGCGTCCTGGCTCTGTCGAGTTCCTCGTCTGTATAAAGGCGCCGTGCGTGATTCTTTTCTTTCATGCTCCCGGAGAAATCATAAGGATTTTCTTCTGATTCTGCTTTTTTGGATCCGAATGTTCGAAGCACTGAATCCCGGAAAGAACGGGCAGTGACAGGTTTTTCTTCTGCCGACTGAGCAATTTTTTTTACATCCGACTTGTAATCAGATAATTTTGAAACAATGCGCTCATGGACATCACAGTAAAGTTCTTTAAAACGCTGAGTCTCTTTCTTCCAATTGGCCCGAACAGCGGAGACACCGCCCTCGCTTTTAATCTCTTCTTCTAAGACATACTGGAGATAAGGAATTGTTCCTTTCGGTGTTTTGTGATTACTAAAAAGTGCTTTCCAAAGACGAGTCCAATTGTCTGACTTGCCTAACGGAGCGGAAATCAGTCCCCACGCATCTTTACTTCTGTTTAATTTATTGGCGAGCTCCGAGAAGTATTCAAACGGTTCATCGAATCCATAGTCGAACGGAAGTTCTTTGGTGATATTTTCCACCGCATTATTGTTGTTCGACGCAACGATAATCGGATAGTCCTCGACATAGTCTTTAAGAAGGACGGGAACCTGCTCTCCTCTCCAGCCTGCTTTCAGTTCAAATAAGGACGCTGTTCCGATATCTTCGATATTGGCAAGCACAGCAGCCCGATTGATCACGATCTCCGTCAGAAGCTCTTTTAAAAGCATAGTTTTCCCGGTACCGGGAGGACCGTTTACGGAGATAATCGGATCCACGGGCGGAGCCCAAATCATCGTTGAAAGAGCGACCTGCTGGCAAGGGACAAGATAATTTTTAATATCACTGGGCCAACGGCCGAAAATCATCCTTTCCGGATTCGCCATCTCCAAAAACTTCTTTGGATTCGCCAAAAGATCGTTTCTGTCCGGATTGTCGTAAGCCAAAGAAAAGAATCTCTCTGAAACAGGACTCAGCACTCTTGAGGGCGGCTCGGTCTGGATACGCTTTTTTATCTTCTCCAAAAATTCAATATAGGGAGAATTCATAAAGTCGAAGTAGAGAGGCTTCGGCCGCTCGTAGTAGTTAACGACCACCCAAATACGGTAAGAAGGGCCAAGGCCTGCTTTCTCGAGCCAATTCTTGCAGAGTTCATCTATTTTTCTAGGATTGAGAAAGTTTTGAGGAGGATTCAAATCTTTGATGAGTTTGTATCCTCGCGTTTCATCCGGCTTCAATTCCTTACGGTTCAGGTTATGGATGAGCATTCCATAAAACTGTCGATCTTTTTCGCTGATTTTTTGTGCTGTAGTCTCCGAATCAAGCGAAAGCTGACAGACCGCCGAGGTATGAAGAATCTGAGCAACATCGGTTAGAAACTCAAAGCTCTCGGCGCCCCTCTGTTTGTTTGTCAGGTTAACTAACTCGCACAAAGCATAGGAAGGCTCAACCGTTGCCATACTGATTTTGCCGAAATGATTTGCACGCAGGACTCCGAGACAAATGAGATCGTCGGTTCTTTGCTCTTCAGCGCTGAAGTCTGATAAGTCTTGAGAAATGTCTAAGAGATTTGATCTAAGAAGATGCTCTGCCCGATCGATGAATTCGTTGCGGTTAACAATGCCGATGCAGACAGTAAACATCCGAAAAAAGTCTGTCCTGTCTTCTTCTTTCGGAAGCTTCTTCAGCTCTATCTCCAGACTGTCCCGCTGTGTTGTATCTTCGTTATCCCAGGTAAAAAGAGAGGACCGGGGCTGGTTTAGGCTCCCGGGCATCTGTTCGATAAGATCATTCTTGTCGAGGTCGAACGGCGTTAACGCTTCGACATGCAGCCAAAGCGAAAGAATTTTGGCGAGATTATCCTTATCTAACTTCATGGCAACGGCAAAAATTAATTCTTTTTTTGAGGTTTATAACCTCATTGTATGATTTTTTCACCGGTAGCCATGAAATTAGAAAAGGCCGCGTTTGGGCTGAGGAAAGTCAGAGGTAATAACGCCAATATGTCCAAGCAGAGAAAATCAAGATCATCAGTAAAGAAAGCACACCGCACTTCCCGATGGTTTTCCAAAGACGGCTCTTAAAGTATTCCACCGTAACTAAGATACACAGATGAGTCGGAGTTACCATCTGTCCGGCCATTCCGTAAACCATGGCGATGCCTACGAGAACAATATTGCCCGGGGCCATCAAAGCCACAATCGGCATGACGATCGCAATATAACCTTGCCCCATCCCGGTCATAACTCCAAAAATAAACGACAGGCAGGCCACTATAACAGCCTGAGGCAAAGCTGAATTATTAAAGACGTTGACGATTTCATCAAGCGTACCGATAACGGTCAGCAGCTGAATGAAATAAAGGATGCAGACGACATTGAAAAATAATTTTTTATCCAAACTTTCCGTGAAAACGCTCTTCACTGAAATCGGACGCTTGAACCAGAAATAAAGCGGAATAAACGCTACAACCACAAGGCCCATTGCAAGGGCAGCCTGAACATTAAACGCAACAATTAAGAGGAAGCTCGTGACAATCGGACCGAAAGCCAGAACCAGACTCTTCCAATCGATGGTTCTGTCATGCTGAGTATTGGTCGCTTTTTCCGGGTCTGTAATCTTCAACGGAATAATTAAGAAGATCCAGCCCAAAATAAAACAAAGGATCGTGACCCAGCCGACCTGGTCAATCAAATCGCCGATTGTCACATTCGCAATACCGCAGGCGAGAATAACACCGGGCATCAGGGGATTGGAAAACTCAAAAATATGACGGAACCAAAGATTGATCGCGCTTTTTTCTTCATCATCTACAGCAATACCTTCACTGGCTTCCTGCACAATCGGCGCAGAGAAGCGAGCGCCTCCCAAGGACGGAAGAAGCCCTAAAAATGCCGGCATGAAGGCGAGCGTAACCTTGTTGCTGGAAAAGATATTCCGCAGCGTTACAACCATCCCGTGAAGGGATCCGCTCTTACGAAGTTCCACTTCGAGACACATTACAAAATACAAACAAAGCAGCAAATCCCAAGTTCGCTGCATTGTCAAAGTTTCTGTAAAGGCAACCCAAAGTTTTTCGAAGGATCTCGATTCAAAAATCCAGATCAGCATACCGCCGCTTAGAATTGCCGGTCCGATAAGAACTTTGAAACGAAGAAGAACAACGATGAGTATCATCGCTGCAACAACAACTAGGAAAACCGAATTCATCCTGGGACTCCGGATCGCAGGAAGCGATCCACTATATAGTTATTAATCTTTAAGGTCGGCCCTTCTCGGTGGTTAGAGGAAAAGACCGTTTTCTTCCAGCACAATAGTTTAATTTGATTTTCGCCTGAGAAAAGAAAACCCGATGCGTAACACCGGGTTTTCCAAAATTAGAACTGGAAGTTCTTAGGCTTCAAGATTCACAGGGAAACGAGGTTTGAGCTGCTTGAAGAAGTCATTGCCCTTGTCATCAACCAAGATAAATGCCGGGAAGTCGACGACATCGATTTCATAGACAGCTTCCATACCGAGCTCAGGGTACTCAATGCACTTGATGCTACGGATAGATTCAGCGGAAAGGTCAGCAGCAACACCGCCGATGGTTCCGAGGTAGAAACCGCCGTGTTTCTTGCAGGCTTCCGTAACAACATCCGTACGGTTGCCTTTAGCAATCATAACGAAAGAGCCGCCGGCAGCCATAAACGGATCAGCATACGGATCCATACGGTTGGCAGTTGTCGGACCCATAGAGCCGCAAGCATAGCCTTCCGGTGTCTTGGCTGGGCCTGCATAGAGAACGGGATGATCTTTGATGTACTGCGGGAGGGGTTCACCCTTGTCAAGGCGTTCCTGCAGCTTGGCGTGTGCAATGTCACGAGCAACAATGATCTTGCCGGTAAGAGAAACGCGTGTAGAAACCGGGTGCTTAGAGAGCTCTGCACGAATCTTTTCCATCGGCTGGTTCAGGTCGATCTTAACGGTTTCGCCTTCTTCCATATTTCTGAATTCTTCAGGAATTAATTCAGCAGGTTTGTCGTCGAGTTTTTCGATCCAAAGACCTTCACGATTGATCTTGCACTTGACGTTTCTGTCTGCAGAGCAGCTGACGCCGATACCGATCGGGCAGCTGGCGCCGTGACGCGGCAGACGAATAACGCGAACGTCGTGAGCAAGATACTTACCGCCGAACTGAGCGCCCAATCCGATGTTGGTGGCAAGTTCGAGAAGTTTGTTTTCGAGTTCAACGTCACGGAAGGCACGGCCGGTTTCATCGCCGGTTGTCGGCAGATTGTCGTAATACTTCGTAGAAGCAAGCTTGACCGTCAGCATTGTCTTTTCAGCAGATGTTCCGCCGATAACGACAGCGATGTGGTACGGAGGACAAGCAGCTGTTCCGAGGCCTTTGATCTGCTCATAAAGGAAGGGGATTAAGGCTTTCGGATTCAAGATAGCTTTGGTCTTCTGGAAGAGATAGGACTTATTGGCAGAGCCGCCGCCTTTAACCACGCAGAGGAAACGATATTCTTCGCCTTCGGTGGCTTCGATATCGATCTGAGCAGGCAGATTGCAGCGAGTATTGACTTCCTTATAGAGAGTCAGAGGAGCGTTCTGAGAATAACGGAGCGCGTTCTTTGTATATGTGTTGTAGACGCCTCGGCTGATGGCTTCTTCGTCAGCAAAGTCTGTCCAGACTCTCTGGCCTTTTTCACCGTGAATAATAGCCGTACCTGTATCCTGGCAGATCGGCAGAATGCCCTTGGCAGAGATTTCTGCGTTGCGAAGCATTGTTAACGCAACATATTTGTCATTATCAGAGGATTCAGGATCTTTCAGGATCTTTGCAACGCACTCGTTGTGAGAACGGCGAAGCATGAAGTTAACATCGGTGAAAGCACGTTCGATAAGCATCGTCAGCGCTTCAGGCGTAACTTTCAGAATCTCTTTGCCTTCAAAATTACCGAGAGAGACATGTTCGGAAGTGAGGTGATAATACTCTGTGGTATCTTCCCCGACTTGGAACATCGGTGCATATTTGAACTCAGGGGCTTGAGCCATTCGTATCTCCTTTGTATAAGTTTGTAAATTTGCGGATAAGAAGATACGCTAAATTCAATGGTGCGTCGATAGTTTATAAAGTTTATTAGGGTTATTACTTACGCATAAAATCCACGAAAACCGATGGTATTTCCAAGCTATTGTTTATAAATATATTTATTAGAAATGAAATTTTTAATTCATCCGCCTTCATTAAGGGTTTTTACTTATTATTTGTCGTTGAAAACAACTATAAAAGGCGTAATGAAAAGCTAATGCAGATAAAACAAAACCTCTTGAACGGTTAGGTCCAAGAGGTTTGTCTTTAATGGAGAGCCCGGAGACTACCT